>Ga0209700_103098_pt1 | contig 32446 bp, 16 predicted proteins | sample SiratroredBW_FD_187528 | JGI IMG/M metagenome (GOLD analysis project Ga0209700, IMG submission 187528) | Root nodule microbial communities of legume samples collected from California, USA - Siratro red BW (SPAdes) (version 2) | ecosystem: Host-associated > Plants > Roots > Nodule | place: USA...
AAATTATGTGTAGGTTCGTGGTTAACGCTTAGCTACTGGCTCGGAAAAGTCTACTTTATTTTGTACAGGAATGTGTGTTTGATTATGTTCTGGGTGTCCCAATTTCGTACTAAGGGTTTAGAACTGTTTTTGAAAGTAAAAGAAAGGAGCTAGTGAAATTCTTTGTTCGGATAAATTTATTTCGGCCAGTTTTAGAAACTAAAAGGAGAAGGGTTCTTTGGAATTAAAACAATCCAGATTTTGTGTCTTGGAGTGAAGATATAAAAGGTATACCCTAATTACACCCTTTTCCCGGCCAATTTATCATTTATTGCTTAATTCTTCAATGGGTTATTAACCGAATGAAATATAGACTGTGGAGCTCAACCTCTGATCTGTACCTACCATATACTGTTTTCCGTTTCCGAAGTTATAAACCAGTATGCAATAGAAAGAGGATTTAAGAAAATTTAAATCGACACAGACTGGAATTTATGGGTGAATAGTGTGTACTGTAGCAACAAAAAACCTTATCCCACTAGGTGAGGTTGGTTACATGGATCATGCAATATTATTCAGCTCTATGAAAGACCAAAATTACAGAGATATTGTTGATCATGGGATTTGTCTCAACAATATTTCTCAATATCCTTCTTGATCTCCCTCTCTTTTCTTCACAGAACCAAAATTCATGTGATCTACTCTTTTCACTGGTGTTTCTTCTAGTGGTCTTTTTTGTGTGCATCCGAATCACCTTAAATGTTTTTTGCCATATTTTCTTCAATTGATGCTACATACAACCATTTTGGATCCTAGCCTTTTTCTGTGCCAACACATATGCATTAACATTCTCATTTATACTGTTCCAACTTCTTTTTCTTTTCTTTTTTTTTCCTTTCCATTTTTGTTCTTTTAAAATCCAATATTCACTAAACTCTAACATAGAGTATAATTGAACACAACAATACAATAAACTTGCCTTTGAACTTGGTAGGTACTTTGCAATAGAAATAACCGTTGGTGGCTTTTCTCCTTTAAGACAATCTCACATATATCCGGTGATACTGTCATTAAATTCTCCATCATTTGTATTATTGATCTCGTACATTTAAACTTAAAAACCTATGACATGACATCTTCTCCCATCTTTACCTTGAAGTCAAATTCCTCTTGTTTCTTCCTAAATTGCAACACTTATACTTTGTCTTACTTCTAGTTAGTCCTAAATCCACTTTCTAAGACTTTTGTGCACAATTTTGATTATCTCATTTGTTCTTAAAAAATAGAAAACAAAGTGCTTCGTATATTTATCTCGATAAAAAGCTTGTTTACATTGAGATGGACTACACGCGTAGCACAATTTAATTTATCAGAGAGGGTAGTGTAATTTTAAAAAATATTAGAGAAAGCAATAGAGTTTAAGCATCTGTCAATTGAAAGGGAGTGCAATTTATTCAAATGCAGCTTCTGGAGTACGTTAGCCATGTACTATTTGAACGAGAAAAGTAAATTTGATCCTTAGAACATCAACTACTACTACAAAAGCCTTATTCCTCCACCATGCATGTCTACAGTCAGATCCCTATATCATTTAAATATATCCAAATGCCATTTTTCCATGTTTTTGTTGATTTATATGATGTTTAGCACTTTTGTTAACTGTTGTTTTTTATCAATTGCAGGCATGCCAACTTATTTTTCTAACTATTGGTTCTTTCATGAATAGGTTGTTGCGATCACTGTATTTTGCTTGTTGGTGATTGCTTTCTATGCCTTCCTTGCTCCCTTCATCGGAGGTCGTATATGGGAATACATTTTCATTGGTGTTTACTCTCCTGTGGTATGTAAATCACCTTTTTGTCATTCCACCTCTTTTGTGTATATTATTACTTACCCACAAGAAACATTGCTTATGTGGTCTCATTCTTGTGGTATTGCAGGCACTCACTGTGTTCATTCTTTACGTCAGATGCACTGCAATTAACCCTGCAGATCCGGGCATTATGTCTAAGTTTGACACTAGAGTGGGAAATAAGTTTGATTCTGCTCATGATTTATCAGGAAAGCATAACATTTCTGAACATGAACGCATTGCTGCCACAGAGCAATATTCTCCATCATCTTCCAAAAGGTCTATGACAAATATGAGCAAGAAAAGCTCAGTGGAAGATATGGACAGAGTAGACAGTTCAAGGAAACAGAATAATAGAAGCTCATGTAATGTATTTGGAGGAATTTTCTGCATACTTTTTTCACATGAAGATTGCCGGAAACAGGAAGCACCCGCTGATGAGCAGGGTGGCGGTGAAGATGCTCTGTTCTGCACTTTGTGCAATGCTGAGGTACTGCGTTGTGATTTGTGACTCTTTGAAACATTGCATTAATATTTAAATTTTTGTTCTTTCTATTCCTATTAAGTTTGACTGTAAGTGATATCTTTTATATTTTTATTTTATACCTGGATCGATATTGATTGTATATACTAATGTCACCAGCACAATAACAAATCATGAGTTATTGAGAATAAGTTTCAAAAATAGATTTTGTTTGCTTTGAGAAATGCAATGATTTGTTGGAATAAGTTGTGGAAAGATATATTTATGTTCATATTCTTTGAGAAAGAAGCTAGATTTTCTGGGATTGTTTTGCTTCTTTTGGCAGAGTTATGACTTTTATAATTCATTTATGTTGTTTATTCTTTTATTTTTCTCCTTTTTAAGGACATTTAGTTCTGGTATTTTTTCTTGTCTTTTCAATTCAATAACCTCTTTAAAATAATTTGGTCAATGCTTTTTTATTTATTTGTGATCCTAATTTAACTTGAATTTCGAGTTTCCTTGAAACTTAAGTGGTAGAGATACAAGATAATTATGAGCCCCCTTGGTTTCCTTCATGGTTTATCTATTTTTGAAATTCCTTCCACTTTCCTGGAAACTTGTGTGATAAAGATGCCAGTGAATTATGGGCCCTTCTGAGTTCAGTCTTTCTCTATCTTTATTTGGAAGCTTCTGCTTCTTGAATTTTGGGAATAAAGTTAGTCTAACCATATTAACATCTCTAGTTGCATGCAGCTGTCAATTGAGGCATTTTAGAGAAGTAGCTTTAAACCTTGAACTGGACTTCTGCTTCTCACTGAGTAGTGTATTTCGTGCCTTTTGTGTCTTGTGTTGCAGGTGCGCAAGTTCAGCAAACATTGTAGAAGTTGTGATAAATGTGTTGATGGCTTTGATCACCATTGTCGGGTATGATTTGGTGTGCCAAGTGAAGCATACATCTTGGACTTTTATGCAATTTTGGTTGAACATTTTCTTATTTTTTGTTTAACTTAAAGTTTCACTTGATGCATGCTGCAGTGGCTTAACAATTGTGTGGGTCACAAAAATTACAGTTCTTTTATTGCTCTCATGGCTTTTAGTCTTGCTTGGGTATGTATATTGGTCCTTGTGAATGATTTATCATTTGAAAGCTATAATTTGTTTTGGTTTCTAATAAGGCCTTCTGTATGTTATCCTTTTGCCTTTCAGCTAGTCATTGAAGCTGGAGTGGGTGTTGCGGTTTTCGTGCGTTTCTTTGTCAATAAGAGAGGAATGGAATCTGAAATCGTTGATATACTTGGAAATGGATTTTCTCGTCCCCCATTTGCTACCGTTGTGGTATCTATTTTTGTTTGTTTTATTTTAAATCTGGCATATAACAAATGGCTATTTTTAATCATATTTGGAAGTTCCTTATATTTCTTGTTTCAATGTGTAGGTCGTATGTACTGTAGTATCTATGTTGGCTTGTGTGCCTTTGGGTGAGCTTTTCTTTTTCCACATGATACTAATCAGGAAGGTCAGTGATTCAGTAGCTGAGAATCTGAGGTTGTTTTTCTGTTCTTTTTTCTTCCCCACCCCCATCCTTTTGTGCATGGTTCTATGCTGCTTGGCTAATATAATTTGATCAAGGGAACTATGTGAAAATTAAGATTTACACTGTTGACTTTCAGAAAATTCATCTAGAATTAGAAGAGCATTTTTATGAACTGGAAAATAATTTATCAATGTTAGTTACTTAAGAATTTTCGTGAATTATGTCTGGGATGTTTTACTTCCACCGATATTTACAGAGCACTATACAAATCATGTTATAGTTCTTGACCGTTATTTTAGCTTTTTCACATATAAGGGTGGTACTCTCAACTTACCTCCTTTATTCTTGTTGGATCAGGGCATCACTACTTATGAATATGTTGTAGCAATGAGAGCCATGAGTGAAGCACCTGCAGGGGCATCTGTAGATGAGGAATTGCCAAATATTCTTTACTCTCCAACAGGCTCAGCCACAACTGGATTGAGTGGAGGAAGTTCTCTTGGTTTGCAATATAAAGGGGCTTGGTGTACCCCTCCTAGAGTATTTGTCGATTATCAGGTACTTGGGTTAACTTTTTCTTTCATCTGTATATTAAGTACCCAAATTTGCTGTTGGCTTGTGGTTTAATGATTTTTAGTTAGGAAACTATATTGAAGGACTCTTGGGCAATAGTCAGTGTCAGAATCTGTTCTCATTTATTTTAAAATCCTCTATAGGTGCTTTTCATTGAGTCCTCGCTTTTGGAATGACCTCTTTTTTCAAATATGAATCACCTCTAGGAAAATTAGCGTTTTATCATTCAAATGCTACATAGGTTAAAATTTAAAATTTGAATAACTTGTATTTTCCTGAAGCAGTAGCTTTCTAATCCACGGAAAGAGCTCAAGTGTTAAGGGTTTAAAAAATGTTTTCTATTTTTCATTTTCTGTTTTCACAAATAATTACAAAATTGTCATCTTATTTTTATTTTATTTCCTGTTAACAAATATTTGTATAAGAAACAGTGAGAGCAGGATTTTTGTGTTTATTTAAGAAAATAGGAATTGGAAATAGAAAAAAAAAAATTCAAAACAAATAGGCTCTGATTTAACCTATTGAGCATTACAATCATGCCTCTTTATTTTGAATTAAAGCTTACAACACGATTTCCTTCAGTTCTAGTCTGTTACTTGTGAACCCTCATTTTTTACGAGGCAAAAATACTTCCATAAATCGGGTATCATGAAAATTGTGTTGTTTTAAAATAGTTCAGCCTGGCAACAACTGCCATATTATGACTCGCTTACCTATAAAGAAGGTTTATAAATTTATTGCTGAAAGCCTCCATCACTCCAAAGTAATAATAGCTATTGTGTACTAAAGCATATTGCTATTTTGAAGTCTTAGTAGTTTAGGACCTTTAGATAAAAGAAATGAATGAAAGGGCGAATAGGCAGAACAAAAGAGGTAGGGGGAATGAACTATGTATAATGGCTCTGGCTGCAACCTTGACTGAATTTATATGGCGCTGTTGTGCCCGTCGCTGACATACTAAGTAAATTCTAATCAATATGCCTAATTAAGTGATTTTCATGGCTATATTTACTTTCTAGCTTTTTTTACTTAACGAACCTTTCATGTAGGTCTTTTATGTTAATTACATGCTGTTACACTTTTCTCGTTTTTCATGACAGTAAAATGTTTTTGTTCTTAAAAAGTATTTTTTAGTTGGTTTATGGGGCCTGCCTAACATGGATTTAGGATGAAGTTGTGCCTCACTTGGAGCCTGGAATGCTACCGTCAACTGTTGATCCAGATGCAGCGGGAATTGCAGAAAGAGGCCAAAAGATGCCAAAAAGACCTGTTCGTATTAGTGCTTGGAAGCTTGCTAAGTTGGATTCACAAGAGGCAGTGAGAGCAGCTGCCAAAGCCAGGGCATCTTCTTCAGTTTTACGACCTGTAGACAGCCACCGCCCACCAGATGCAGAATTGAGCTCTAGTGGTAACATGAGCATCAGAAGTAGTTTGAGCACTGAGACTGGAACTAACAGGGAAATTAAACCCGAGTTAAGATTGTCCCCGGTCCAAAATTCTATTGCTCCTAGTCAAGGAAGTCGTGATGAGTATGAGACTGGAACTCAAAGTATGAGTAGTTTCAGTAGTCCTAGCCATGTTCACGAGGCAGTTACACTCAGCCCTCTTCCACAGGGTCACAATTTGGGTGGCTTCAGGTCAGGTGCCTCAATTCCTAGTTTGGTGCCTGAGCGTCCTTTAACTTCTAAAGCAACATTGTCAAACTTCAGGAACCCAATATCTAATCCATCTCTTGGATTTGATGGGAGGACAGCAATGCCAAAAGGAATTGGCCATGATCCATTGTTGCTTTCTGCTTCCAACACTTCTATTCTAAGAGATGTGAAACGGACATCAGTTGTCTGGGATCAAGAAGCTGGCAGATATGTTTCAGTTCCTTTATTGCCATCAGAAGCCCGAAATAGGTCATCCATGCGCATAGAATTGCCAAATGTAAATGCTGAAACAAGCACTTTTGGGAAAAAACAAATGATTCCTCAGCAGGAGTTGTCATCATCTGCACCCAAGTCTCCAGGGCAGCACAAGCAGAATCTGATGTATACAGGAGATTCTATCTTTTATGGAGGTCCATTTTTGAGTGCCCCTGTTAAAGATGGTTTGAAAAATAAAAGACAGTTGGCATCAGGGGGGCCGCAAGATAGTGTATCAGCAAACTTGCCCCTAGAGCCAAGATATAAAAGGGACTCACTTTCAAATCAGCTTCCGGTGTTTGTCCCTGGTGGATTCGAGAATAACCTTCAACCTCGTTCTGGCATGAATTAGTTTGAGTTGTTTTGAGATTCCAATGAGTTGGACAAAGCTTTTGTTGGAATCGAGAGGATAATGAAGAGCAATCAAAGGGTCTATCTGGCAGGCTCGATTTTAGCCTTTCAGACATTACAAATGAAAATTATGGTGGACAACTTCTGACTCCAACAGCTGGTTCTTTATTAGGCCTTATCATTTAGGTTTAAAGTCTGTCGTCTTGCAGCCTGTACGTTTGAGATACATCAAAATGCTTCCCGGCATTTGAGAGATTGAAATGAACATCATTGTTCCTTTTGCTGAACATGCATTGAGAAATGTGAATCTTCCGTCCTGCGGTGGATGAAATCTCAAAGCTGTTATCAGTATCAGTTCAGTAAGCATGAGCCTCCGTAATGGATTTTAATTTATTATTGTATCAGTTGTTCCACTAGATACTGAAATTGTTATCACATTGCATTTGCGGATAGAAAAGTGTTTGGCTTGTATAATGCTCTTCTCTTGCTATAGATTTTTCTGCCACGTGTCATTTGATTCAAGGTATCTTAGGGTCGTAGTTATCCACAAAAGAGAATGGCCTAGTCTGGCTTCTGACAAAATACTCCTAACCCAGTGGTTGGTTTGTTGTGAAGGTTTTGTCGTTGCCAATTTTGCAATTCTTGTTGGAGCAGCATCGCGACACTGTCTTTGTTGTGCCTGTTTGGAACTTGGAGGTTGGAGGAGCTTTCACAGCTTATCTGCTAAACTCTTTTTGTTGCTTTTTCATTGGAATTCCTGTCATTAATGTTTAAATGCTACAGCAAATATACTCGTAAAGAATGATTAGCGGATAAGGAAAGTACCCTGTTTATTTTGAAATGCTACTTTTTTTATTTGAAAAGAACAAGTTTGTTAATCGTTTATTGTATTATTCTTTGTTTGTTTTATTTTTTAAAATATTAAAAGATGTAATATTTTCTTAAATTTAAAATGATAATATTTTTAAAAGAAAATGAAGTATTATAAGTCAAAAGTGTGTATTCAAAACAGTCTTTCTATAGGATAAATATGCAGTTTTTTATTTGTTTGTTTTGAATGTCGATTCAAGCTTACTGTTTTGGTTTATCATTTAACTTATTATTTAATAACATGTGTTTAATGTGTTTCGGAAAAATATTATTTTAGTAATAAAATGTTAAATATAAAATTAATTGTTTCAATTTAAAAAAAAATTACTTAATATCTGAATCAGTGATTTAAAAGCATTTATTTAAAGAAAGATATTAATTGTTTTTATGTTATCAGTTTATTAAATTATTATTCTATATCAGTTTGGCAGTATTTTTTATTTAATATTGAGGAGGTGGTAGACCAGTACATTCTCTTTTATAAACCTAACTTTCTTCTCTTGGAAATACTTGTTTCTTCGGAACAAATCTAATCTAGCCTTTGAATTAATAGTCCAACTAGCTTAACGAATTAATTATTTATAAATATTTTTTTATTGGTTAATATAGTCTACTTCACTTGTCACGTGTTTGAATTTTTGTTTAAAACAAGTTGAATGTTAATCCAATTATTTTCTTACGTCAAACACATACTTAATCATTAGACTGACGTGAGACAACTTAATTGGTGTCAATCATTTTTTTTAAATTTTTTCTGCTTAGCTGTAGATTTGTTAAATTATTTTATTTTATTTTTCTTATATTTGAGTATCACTATTTATTACAAATTAGTATGTTGTTGGATTTTTATTTTCTGTTTTTGAAATTGGGGGATCAATTCATAATTAGCTTACCAATTGTAATTAGTCGAGTTTAGTCATCTAGTTTCAACCCTACTGATAAAATACTGAATGAAATATTGCACTAAATTCTTCAACATTTCTTAAAAGTTGTTGTTTTTTGTCAAATTCTTTAACATTTGTATCCATGTCTCCTCTTACACGCGTGAGCAAGTTGTTTTGCCTTGTTTCTTCTTTTGTTTTTTTCTTGATGGTGGTGGAGAAGTTGGAAGGGACTTTTTTAATGACCCCTTCTAATATTTCATTATTAATTTTATTTATTATTATTTTTTAAGCAACCTCTTGTTATTTTACTCTATTAGAAGCATAGTAGGTTACATTATATAATTACATATACTAATAATACAAAAGTGAATATTAATTAATAAAACCTTATAAACTAGCTGATTTTTTTTTTCCTCAAACAATACAAGTATTTTCCAACTTCTCCCAGCCCATTAGGTCAAAGTGTGTTTGGTATTTTGTATCGTTTTCATTCTTCAATGTTTCTGTGATTTGGCACATGTACTACTATGTCAGGTCATTAATAGAGGATTGCATACCTTTCTTTTGTCTCTTTATAAAAATTGACAGAATGTAATATATTGACTATTCTATTTATGCTTTTTGTCAACATAGGTACACTATTCTCACCTATTGATGTATGAAATGTAGCAAGAATTAAGTTCATCAATTAGAGTAACAGCCACCAATCAATTTTTTTTTTCAGACAATTTTTTCTGTCTCTCTCCTACTATGTTTACATTTAATATAATCTATGTGTTAAGATAAGTATTCAAATTAACACAAATAAAATGAGTTACATTTCTAAATAAATGAAACTAAGTTAAATGTCAAGGTGTGAATGTTTCTTAATTTTTGAAGAATCCACCATTATAATTAATATTAATGAAAATATTTTGCAATGTCCATTTGATTTCATTTATTATTGAGTGTGCAAAATTTTGCAAAGTCTACCTATTAAAGGAATTGTGGGAAGGAGATGAATTAGTCCAACCACAACAGAAACCAAAAGAGTAAGTATGCACTTGTAAGGGTGTTACAATTTCTTGTAACTATTAAGTAATGGTTCTCATGTTTCTAAAATAATACACAATTTGACAATTTGTGCATTAAATAAAAATTCTTGAAATCAAACTAATGTTTGTGCCTACCATCAAAGATTTGTTGGGATATGTTAATAACTCTTTTTTTATGTTTGCCCAACAATATACATTCATGCATTTTAAACCTTTTTTTTTTATTTTCAGTAGTAAGTACAAGATAAATAAATTTATTATTACTATAAATTAACTCATTGGTTTTGTGCTGAATTGTGTGATATTTTTATGTTGGAAGTTAATATAAATATTAATAGTAATATTTTTTTCTTCAAACAGTTTGTATTTATCTTTTTTTTCCTCATCCATATTTTCCTTTTTACTAAACACTACAAAAATTTTCTTGAAAAACAGAAAATATGTTTTCACCAATAACTAATCAAAGAATACACTGAAATCCTGAAATTAACTTTTACACGCAATCTTATTTATTGTCTTTTTACATGCAAAAATTAGCATCCGAACTTGCAAAATGAATTCTGATCACATATCAATAATCAATTTTAGAAAAGTACTGTAGTAACGGGAATGTAAAAACAAGCTAGCATACAAAAGAAATGAAAAAAACGAAAGTGTAAGCAAGAGAATAAATGAAGAAATGAAAATTTTCTAAAAGAAGGAAAAAAGCATGGAATGAAAGGGCATAGAAGATATGATGAAATAGGAAGAAATGAAGCATGTTGGTATGTGAATTTTGGCAAATTGGGAATTCCGAAAAGGAATGAGATGAGAGTGTAGAGATAAAAGTTGAATCTGGTTTTGGAGGTTTGTTGAAGCTCTTTGTCTGTTTGTCGTAATGGGAGAAGATAATCCAATTGTATAGTCATTGCTTTTGAAGATAAAACAAAAATTTGGTTTGGAAGTATCTTAGGAACTCTCACTCTCTCACACACTCTTCCCACTCGGAACCAAAACCGAGGGGTAACGTTGTTTGTCTTTGTCACAGCATGTTTGTTTTCACGTAACCTTTCGGAATATTATAACTCTTTCGGCCACCCCTGATTCCCTACCCACCTAAGGTTCAAGACAAAACAAAACACATTAAAGTGGAAGTTTTTGTCACAAACCAAACATACCTTCTAGAGAGAAAACGACACTTTTACCTCTGTGAATTTGTTTGTTAAGTTTTGTAAGAATTAAGTTAAGGTTAGTGTGAAGGGAGTTGTTTTTTTTTTTTTTTGAAACTGAAAAGAAAATGTAACGGTTGGTTTAGCCTTTACAGGAAGAAAGAGAAATTTCCAAGAGTCAGAAATTCTACACTCCACTGAGGTGTGTGAAGGACAACAAAACAATAAAGACAAAAGGGACCCTTCACGCATTGTCGACAACGTAGTCATGAACAAGTAGCTGAAACCAGAAGAAGGGTCCAAACATTGAAACTCACTCCCATAGAAAGCAGAACAACAAATTCTGGTTTTTTCAGTGTTCCAAGAGGCAAGTTTTGGACTTTTCTGGGGGTTTCGTCTGGATTGCTCTTCAATTTGAAAACCCACCAAGGGATAAGCGTTTTCCTCGCTGCAATGCCTTCCTCTGTTGCTGAACTGGTTTTGGTAGGCTCTCTCTTCTTCTTGTAACTGATTCCGTGTTTTTCTCCTTGCTTTTGCTGAATTGGTGGAAAGCTTGGACCTTTCGGTTTCTGAGATTATAAAACTTAAAATAAAGCTTGAGGGTTGTTATGCTTTGATCAAAGTTTGAACCTGGGTTGTGCAGATTCTTATGCACAAATCGTTTTCTTCTTTGCTTGTCCTACTTTGTTTTGAATTTGCGCGCTTTCTTTTCTTCCTTTCTCTGTCTTCGTTCATTAGCTTCTTCATACTTGGCCTGCGATTTTGTATCTGAATGAATCAAAAAGTTTTTTTGTCTGGTAGTTTTTTGTGACTACACTACATTCTGTCTCTTTTCGTTGTTTCGAAATTCCTAAGATTGTTGTTATTGTTGTTACATGGGATTTATGATGCAAGAAGAAGGGTCGTCTTCTGTAACTTCTTCACAGCTGCAACGCTTCTCCATGATGTCACTTTCACCTGGCTTAGGTTCTCCCAACAATCTCTTGCTTCGAGAAATGAAATCCGAGGAAAGGGGTTTGTACTTGATCCATTTGCTGCTCACCTGTGCAAATCACGTAGCTGTTGGTAATCTTGAAAATGCAAATGCCACACTCGAGCAAATTTCCCTGCTCGCTTCCCCTGATGGGGATACTATGCAGCGAATCGCCACGTATTTCATGGAATCACTTGCAGATCGGATTCTGAAAACATGGCCTGGGATCCACAGAGCCCTCAACTCAACCAGAGTGACTATGCTATCTGAAGAAATCCTTGTTCAGAAGCTCTTCTTTGAGCTTTTCCCTTTCTTAAAGGTGGCTTATGTCCTCACAAACCAGGCCATCATTGAGGCAATGGAAGGGGAGAAAGTGATTCACATAATTGATCTCAATGCTGCTGAAGCTGCTCAGTGGATTGCCCTCCTCCAAGTTTTGAGTGCGCGTCCAGAAGGCCCTCCTCATTTGAGAATCACAGGGATTCATCAGAAAAAGGAGATTCTGGATCAGGTAGCTCATAGGCTAACTGAAGAAGCAGAAAAGTTGGATATACCATTCCAATTCAACCCTGTGGTCAGCAAACTCGAAAGTCTTGATTTTGACAAACTTCGTGTGAAAACTGGGGAGGCACTAGCAATAAGTTCCATTCTCCAATTGCATTCCCTTTTGGCCTGGGATGATGAAGCCTTAAGGAGAAAATCTCCTCGTGTGTTAAGAGGCTCAAGTGGAATTCACCTTCAAAGAGGTCTACCACTGAGCCAAACCACATTGGTTGATATGCTTGAGAAAGATGTGGTCAATGGCTACACTCCAAGTCCTGATTCAACCTCATCATCACCAGCATCTTTAGCCACTTCCAATTCAATGAACATGGAGAGCTTTCTTAGTGCCTTGTGGGGTTTATCACCAAAGGTCATGGTTGTGACAGAGCAAGACTGTAACCATAATGGTCCAACTCTGATGGATAGGGTGCTTGAAGCACTATATTCTTATGCAGCATTGTTTGATTGTTTGGAATCCACTGTCTCCATAACATCATTGGAGAGATTGAGGGTGGAGAAGATGATTTTTGGGGAGGAAATAAAGAACATCATTGCATGTGAAGGGCCTGAAAGAAAGGAGAGACATGAAAAGCTTGAAAAGTGGTTCCTGAGATTTGATCAAGCTGGGTTTGGTAACGTGCCTTTGAGCTACCATGGTATGTTGCAAGCAAGGAGGTTCATCCAGAGCTATGGTTGTGAAGGATATAGAATGAGAGATGAAAATGGCTGTGTGTTAATTTGCTGGCAGGATCGGCCAATGTTTTCAATATCAGCTTGGAGATCTAGGAAGTAAGAGTTAAAGGGGTGATTAAAGTTCTTTTTTTTTTCTTTCTTTTCACTGTTTTATCCTTTGGTAATGACTGTTCTTCAAGATCGGTTTTTTTAGAGATACTCTTTGTTCATTGCCTGGTAAAACCCCATCAAGAGAGAAACTTGGGAAGACCAAGAAAGGGTAGAAGGACAGAAGAATAGAGGGTTGTTTTGTTCATGGTTTGATTTTTTTTGTAGTGCTGATCATTTTTTCTATGAACTCCTGTACTCTAACTTGTATCTAGTATATTATATTATACATATAAAATATGTTTTTCTTGAGCTACTTGTGTAGAATAAGTTAATACTCAAAATTCTAGGACATGTGTCGGTTCTCTTTCAGCGAATGTTGCAAGTTGGCTTTTAGTGGATTTGGTTGAGTCCTGAAAAAGCAGTGCCACATAAGGGTGCTCAAGAAACTAGATGGTTCATTCCCTAATGCGTACCATTTGTTTGTGCTTTGGTCATGGTGACGACTGCTAAATGTCATGCTTGAAAGATTGGTGAAGTGTTTGTGGTTTTGGATATTTCGTGTGGTGGTGACAGATCAGCCCATTGGCCTCTTTCTTGGTTGGTGTGGTGGCTGTTGGAGAATTGGGGCGTGTAATCAATTCACAAACAATGTTTAAATAATTGGGGTGTGCTCTAGTTTTTGGTGTTGACTAAAGAAGACACTTTTTGAAACATTTGTGTTGTCAGAGAGGTGGTCAATTAATAGTATGGTAGAAAATCTCTTATCAGATTTTTTGTGAGGAACCAAGAATCCTCTTGCAACTGTTTTTGACAATGCATTCCAACATTTTCCATGGTTGAGATTCTCTAAGGCTTTGATAAAGCTGTCGGGCATCTCAACCTTGTAAGAGGAACTTTTCTTTTTCAATTGGTGATAATTTCTGCGTGAATTTGGCGTCAGAATTTATTCATCCGGATTAGGCATGTCGTGATTTTTTTTCCCAGCCTATTGTAAGAATTAATATCAAAACTTAATATAAAATCACTTTTTAGATGCATATGTTTATGACATAAGTGTGTGGCACCCCTTAACATGATATTATAAGACATAAAGAGTAGTGGTAGGTTTATGACGTGTATTGCTGTGGTTTAGAAATAGAGACATGCCATTTTAAGTTTTTCTAACATTTTTATTGTTTTCCAATTTTGGTAAAAAAACCCAAAGGGGTTATGGGCCCTTGATGGGGTGAAAGTGGTGATGCATGGGAAGAATAACGGCCCACTATTAAACCTACCCACTAGGATGACATAAAAGCTTGGCAATTACTTCGTGAACTCCCCATTTTTTACTTGCACCCCCACATTTGATTGAATTGACAAAATTGTCCTATTTGCTTCTCCTTCACTGCACCCCACCATTATTGACGTCACCGCTGTAGAAGAAGAAAAACTTTGGAAAAATATCTTGAAATACATTTTATATGGCCTGGAAAATTTCTTCTGAAAAACTTATTTTGGAAGTTATTATATATATTTCAGAAAATTTGTTCCTGGAAGTATATTTTGGAAATGTTATCCTATTCTGAAAACATGTTTCAAAATGTATTTCATAAATTCTAAAAAGTGTGTTTCAATAAAATTTCTAAAATAAGTAATTTTAAGAAAAACGTAAAATAATCATTTTAAAAATTACGTAGATAAAGGTTCAAAGTGTGAGAGTGGAGGAAGCAATTGCATATAAACTTTCCCATCATCTCAAGTGTTTGGATCAAAAGGATGTCATTCAATGGCCTTACTTATTAATGTACTCCTTTTTAGTAAGTAAATCTGATGTTTTTATTTAATACCCGGTGAAAATTATATGATTTATTAGCTTTCAGGTAAATTTCGCTGATAATAAAGTAAATTGAAAAGATGTCATTAATATGTATTTTTCAGTATGATGTTACGATAAAAGAAAATATATTTATATGATTATTATTGTACAATAAAGAGAAAACTTAAAAGAAATAAAATGTGATAAGATAATTGATTTGACATTATGATACAGAGAGACAGGAAAAATATTCTGCGGAAATAAAAGTTGAATATTTTATTTTTTACTTTTATAAAACTAACTTATAAGTCAGCGGATAATTGATGAATTAGGTTGTAACTGATAAATTAGAGAGCTAATAAATTAGTTTCTAGCTGATAAGTTAGCTATCGGTTATTAAACTCTCAATTAATAAATTCTGAGTCAATAAATTAGTTTATTGAATTACAATTGTTTAGTATAATTAATTGATAAATTAGTAATAAGCTTTCGATAATAAGTGTGTTTAACAAATCGGTCAGAATTTGGTGTAACTATCTCCTACCACTTAGTTCATAAAATCAAAATCTTGGAATTAATCAACAACATTAATGACGATTTCATTTTTTTCTAAATGATAAATCCAAACTAATGTTTATTTAAGGAAATTATAAACAGAAACTAACTAAATTATTTGATGGGACGTAGTACTTTAGAAACATTTCGTATGATTTCTATCTCTTAGATAATTAGTTATCCATGTCTCCCACATTTAGTGGTTTATCATAGTCACGAATCAAAATATTCCAATTTTATTAATCAACATGGCCATGTTTTAACACGTAATTAACTTCAAGCTTGGAACGAAAGCTATCATTAACTTTGATGTTGTGAAATAATATTATTCATAATTTATTTATTACATGGACTTATATATTTCATTTTAAACACTCCTTCCATCTCTCAACTACTACAAATGGAAAGCTATTTCTTATTTTTGCAGAAGAAGATGATGCTTGGTAGCCACTACAAAATGTTCACTTCATGGCCGGAGGGATTTTAACAGCTGAAACATCAACATATATTATCAGTTTTCTCTTTTTTTTTTCATAAAATTTCTCGTTAACTAGTATAAAAGAAAAAAAGAAGGAGAGACATAATAGAAAGTGGTATAAAAAATAACAAAGAGAGAAGATGAAAACGTAAACAAAATCACATTCTCAGCGGAAAACATAATCAAAATTTTATCATAACATATTTATTATATAAAAAAGGCACAAAATTTATTTGTTAATTGTTTATATAGAAACATAGCTATGCTACCTAGGCGATGTATACGTCCACAACCTTCTTTTATTAAAAAATAGATTTAAATTTAATTCACTTTTATGACTCTTAATGTAAAAATTGAATGTATTATGAATTAATTATGTTCTTAATTGATGTAAGATTTCTCACACATATAGGTGATGGTCCAATAGACTAGTCAAACTTTATTATGATAGATTTTGGTACCATATTAGATAGTGAGTTTAAACCTAACTCGTTTTTACAGAACTGACTGGTAAGGAGGCGATGATTGTTCCCACTATCTCTAGTTAATATAAGATTTTCAATACTGATATCATTTTAAAAAATTGACTTTGTTGAAATAACTCAATCTTACAAATCTAACTTGTAAAAATATTTATAAATTATTAAAAGTTCTTATCTTTAATTCACATGAGATTTGAATCACCTTCAATTCAAAACTTTGAAGTTTTGTTTATGAAAATCGTGACTAAATTTTTTCAATTTTACTTAATATAAAATTTAAATTCACACACTTCAATGTTATAACCAAGGTGTTATAAATAAAAAGGAAATCGAGTTTGAGAGAAGATGTTAATTACCTCCACATTGCATTCCTGCAGGAAGATTCAAACCACAAGTGCGTGCAACAAAGACAACTTTTGGAACGCTCACAAGGCTTGCAACTTCTTTGGTAACCAGTTTGCAAGCACATGGCACATTAAATTTTAACAGTTCTGCACAGCATGCTGCTGAAGGCTTAATCTTTGGTCCTGTTTTTTGCACATAGGCTTGGCACTGCGTTATAAGATCTGGCAAACTTCCTCCACATTGAGCTGAAACCTCTTTCGTGTTACACATTAAACACCCTGCAACCACCAACATTGCCAAGCTCACATAAGTGCCACCACTTCCCATCTTTTTTTCTCTTACCAAATCCCACAAACAATGCTTAGAAAATTGGCCCCAATGCAATGCAATGAGTTGGTGAACATTTATATAGATGTGTGATACCAACAAGTACAACTTCGTTTTTTTCAATAAGGTCTTGTTGTCACTTTTGCTTTGTGTGCAAATGCCACTTCCAAATTCAAAACAATATGGTGCGTGAGGAACTACGCCAATACCATAGAATTGAACGTGTCCAAAAATTACCCAAATGGTCGTGCATGTGCTAGTGTAAAAGGAAAGAAGATCATCAAATTGAGGATATAATTGTCATTTTGGTTGACATTTGCAACATGGGAGAACCCAAATAAATAGATCTTATCTTTTGTTGAGTGAAAAAGAACATTGTATCGTTTCCTTAATACTAAGAGAAACCACACACGTTATTATTAGGTTTTTTTATTTGCTGTAAAGTAAATAGCGACAGAAACAGTTGTTTGAAGTGAATGGCAAATAATGCGGCCGTTTGTGCTTTAGGCGGTTGAAAGGAAATAAAAGGATAGAAACAAAAAAATTGCTATACCATTTTACTTCACTGAAATTTTAATTTTTCTTGTTCAAATAATTTCCAAGGGATTTTTTTACCATCGTATTAGACTTTAATATGTTTTATAGACCTAAAATCAAAGGTTACTAAGCGTACATGACTAAAAACGTGATATAGTTTTAAGAATATAAAATGCTACTAAAAGAATACAATAGAGAAAATGTTGTTTGATGTGTCTTGTAGGCCCGATACTTTAATCTCCTGTTACACGAGCCTACATTGGGTTTTGCCAACAGCTATATCCAGACAAGTTATTCCTGCACTTTAATAAAAATATTTAATATTATAATTGTCTTTATAAGAGATGATATTCTGTCCGATTGACATTTAAAAAAAATTAATAATTAGATAGAAATGTTATTCGATTTTTATTTAAAAAAAATTAACAACCAAATAAATAAGCTATGCGGTTCTTATATAAAAACAATTGTAATATCAAAAATTTTTATTAGAATGCTAGAAGAATGTATTAGAGTACAGGAAGAAGTCGTCTTATGTCAAAATGGCTTAAGGAAGAAAAAAACTAAATTCTATCTTTTTACTTATACACCCCCTTTATGTTCTCTATTTTTTTATATATATTTTTACTAAGTTATATTGTATTGTTTGTATAAGCAATACTTAAGGGGTGACAAAAATTAATCGGAACAAGATCATAAATATACTATCCGTTATTATGGTAAACGGTAAAGTTGATTATTCTGTCTTAAGCTATGTAATTGATTAATCTGCTTATATCCAATACATTATAAATAATACTCTTTATTCATCAAAAATAGATTCTAATCTCATCCTACATCTCTATAACATATTTGAAATCTTTAAATTATCTTTAATGTATAATAACATAATTTCACTTTGTCTTTTACTTATGCTCCCTCTCTCTACACCTCTTCATCAACAAAAGTTTTAAAATAATACACATCAATTTTACATGTATTTCATACACCAAATAATCCGTAAATGAATACTGAATTGAAGGTTCAATCCAGTATATATCTATTAATTATTTTGTATATTAAAATAAACTTAATCCAGTATATATTTCTTAAAATAGTATATATCAAATTAAACATTGGATTTCAAAAATTTAGTATACAAATTGTATACAAAACACAATTAATTTGGTATACAAATTCTGAAAATCTGATATTCAATTTGATATATAATATTTTAAAAAATGTATATCTGATTCAACACCAAATTTTAAATCTAGTATACAAAATATATATTATAATGCATCTAATCCAATATATATATTTTTTATATCAGATCATGAAAATCTGATATTCAATTTGATTTATAATATTTTGATAAATATATACCAGATTTTGAAATGCATCTAATCCTATATATATTTTTCTATATCAGATCATGAAAATTTGATATTCAGTCTAATTTATAATATTTTGATAAATATATATCATATTTGGTTTATTCTGATATAAAAAATGCATATCAGATTGCCTCTCCATGCTATCGTCAAGAGAATCACTTTTGCCAACCTTCAACCACCCACTCACCGTTGCCTATCAATGAAATCACTAACAAATCACTGCTGACGATCCTAAACCCCGAAACAATCAACTTGTAAGAACACTGTGCTATATTTTATTTTAAAAAATCTCATCCATTTTCGTAATTTTTAAAAGATCATTAAATTTTATAGAAATACAGGATGAGACTATGGAGGTGCAGTAATTTCTAAAAGATCATTGAATTTTATAGAAATAAGATTATGGAGGTGCAGGAAGAAGCTGTTATCACCAGGAACTACTTCACTTTTTATTCTAATTTTTCACTTACTTCTATTCCATTCCAAGTAATTCTTAATATATATTTAACTCTTTAATCACTTAAGTCTTAGAATTTAGAATGATTTTTACAGATAGATATCCTTCATTCTCGAATTAGTAAATGACTCGAATCAATTTCACTCTAACTCATCTTTAAAAATAACGCTTATTTAGATATAGATGAAACAATAAACATTCTTATTATAAAATGGGGGTATTTAAATAAGAAGGGAGCGCAGATAACAGTTTCCAAACGCAACCAAAGGGGGTGCTGATAGCAGTTGCCAAATACCACCTTCTGAAATTGATAACCTTGAAACTAACAATAAAGACATGTTAATTTGTGTGAAAGGTTTAATACTATATCTTTATCAATTTAGTGAAATTGGTATGCTTCGAAAAATTAGATGAAGTGATATTTGGAAACAGTTACGAATGCAATTTGTGAACTCTGGAATAATTATTCCCACAAAACTTTTTATTTATTTGTTAATATATAAAAACAATTGTCCCCATTAAAATATCAATTGTCAAAGCACAAAAAAAATGAAAAAAAGCATATGCGGTGTCACAATATCGTAATAAGACATGGTGTTTGTATTTTTTTTTTTGTTATTTTAATCAAAGCAAAAAAGTGAAAGGATATAATAAATAAGCTGGATTTAGTGATTTGTCTTAGGATAAAATTGTGCGTTCAATTATGGCTTTAGTGTATATGGCTTTAGTGTATATACCTAAAGTCATACATCCTAATACTAGTTTAGAATAATATATTTTTTAATTTAAAAATACGAAATGAAATGTATATTTATTTTTTTATGAACTCAACATTATTATCATTGTTATAATTATTAATATAATATTAAGAAAACTATAATTAATTATACTATTATTATCCTTACTATTATCACCAATATTACTAATATCATTATATGATTATCAACATCATCTTTGCATTTAATATTTTAACCTATAAATAAATATATATCTATACTAATTTTAATATTGTAGTAATTTTTTAAAATAATTTATTTTAAAACTAAAAATAAGAAGAAGAAATAACTACCTTTTAAAACTATAAACATCTCAAACTAAAAACTAATTAAAAAACTTAGATTTGATAACAAATTTTAATTTTTTAAACTTAAACTTGAATTCATTACTATCTCTTTATACAAAGAGGGCTTTCAATTCCAAAATAATTTTTATTTTAAAAATATGATTTTTTTCTCCTCCTCTCACATATATAAAGAGTTACCATTTTTAAAATAGTGAAAATACAACTAAAAGAATGGTTAAGGCACTTTTGCTCCTTAATCTGGACAATGACTTGTTTCAAAAATAGTGTTTGAGATATTTTTTTTCTTTCAATAAAAGATTAAATATACATTGTTAATATATATATATATATATATATATATATATATATATATATATATATATATATATATATATATATATATATATATATATATATATATATATGCACGGGTGTGTGCTAGCTTTAATTATTTCTATATGTATTTTTTTTCTTAAATTTGTCATTATGTCTTTTAATATAAAATTATATCAAAAGCATTGAATATTAAAAAAAGGTTAATAGGTATAAGAATCTATGTAGATACATATATGGTTGTTAATGTGCAAAACATGTCAATCCTAAATAATAATCCTATTATTCATATGTTTGAAGGTTTGTCTTTTTATTATGGTGCACAAGCATTTCATAAAAATAAAATAAAATAACATATCACCTATTTGAAGATTTTGTATGTGTTTATAGAATTGAATCTACCTAAAACTTGATAACTGTCATTACAGGTTACCTAGATATTTTAAAAAAATCATTTTTATACATTTTGAAATGTAAATTACCACAATTTTCTTCAATGCAATATAAATTTAAATTAGGAATTTATATTGTTTTTTATTAAGTGATAATAATTCATGAAAATCATAACATATATATTTATTTGAGAGAGGGATATTTTAAACTTTTACAACAAATAGTTTTCATCCATTTACATTTTAATAATGACATTGCTTGCATTAGACAATGCATGAAAAATCAAATAGGTTGATTTAACATATAAAATTTCATCATATAAATTCTAAACTAAATTCATCATGTAACGCGTGAAAGTATGTTAAGATCAAGTTGATTGATTTTTTTATATAAGATATTTTTAAGTTTTCATTATGAGTTATTTCAGCTTGTTTCAAAGTTCTTCTTCATGCATTTGATTCATATATTAATTTTATTTATCTAACAAAACACTACATTAAAAACACAATTAAATATTATATATAAATTATTTTTTACCCATACTTATAGTAAATGTTCTTACAAGTTAGAAATATTCTATAAAATCACATTATTCATTCAATCCGTTTGTCTTAAATCTTAATTCTTTTGTAAGAAGACTCATAATAATATCATTTTAAAGTTCATATATCAATAAACATCAAAATAGTTAAACATTTTACATTATTTATACAAATTTTATGATATGATCACTTACTTCTCTATTATCACATAAAGACTCAATATATAAATAATCTTAAAAGAATCAAATTCAAATTAAAGTAAACTACACAATTTACAAAAATAAAAAAAAATCAACAATGGTAGCACAACCATAACCATTCAAAGATATAAAAAAGAGAGTTGCAGATGGAATAACAAAAGAGAATGCATCATCGAAAACCAACTATGAACTCCCTCTGAACAGTGCATTTCTAATTATCTTCCATATAAAAAAAAATAAAAGATGAAAGAAAAAAAAAAGGTTTGAAAATGTGAAGGATTTGTTGTTGCTGTTTGATTTCTCTTCTCTCTCTGCAGTTCCCACTAAGTTGGTTTGACCCACTTCCACTTGAGAGAAAGAAAGAGAGAGAGAGAGCCTTTGCCTTTCTCTTCTTCCCAACTTCCACACCCTTTCTGTTTCTCTCTCTTTTCTTCATTTCAATTCCCAAACACTTCCAATTCCTCTATATTCTTCTATATTCTTCTGTTCTTCTGCTCAACCCACAAGGGTTTTGCTTCTTTCTCTTACCTCACTTTTCTTTCTTCTTCTTCATGAATTCTTTACTCTTTTTCATCATTCCCTTACCTAATTGAAGATCACTCCCCGTGTTAGGATTGCAGTTTTCTCGATGGAGTTCGTGGGAAAGACCGTTAAGAAAGAGGTGAAGGGGTTTGGGTTTATTTCGGGAACAGTGAAATCGTACGACCCTGCCTCCGGTTTTTTCGAGATCCTTTACGAAGATGGTGATTCTGAGGAGATGGAGTCCTCTGACGTGGCTTCTCTCTTGCAATTTCAACCGGAGGTTGCCAAGGCCAAGCCCCGAGTTGGTCGGAAACCTAAGAAGCGGCGCCGCGTCGAGCGGAAGCGCGATGCTGGAGCAGGTTCAGGTAATGTTAGGGAGAATTTGGTGGCGGAGGGTAGTGATTTTAGGGGGGTTTTGGATGAGGGTGTTTCTAGTGGTAGTGGTGAGGGTTTGGATTTGGATAGTGGTGAGTTAGAGAGAAATTTGGATGGTATAACTGGGAATGGAGGGAATCCTGAGGAGGTGAATGGGGTTAGAGAAAGTGTGAGAGAGGAAATTGGCTTAGAAGATAGTTTGAACAAGAGTTTATCTGAAAATGTTAATTGTGTTAAAGATGGACTTGATTTGAATGCTAGGCTTAATCTGGATGAGGATTTGAATTTAAATGATGGGTGTAGTTCAGCTCTTGACACTGAGGATGGTTTGAAGAGAAGAGATTGCATTGATTTGAATTTGGATGTGAGTAATGAGGATGATGTTGGTTCGAATGCGGGTCACTTGGGTTCGGGAGTGGAGGCAATGCAGCGGGAATGTAACTTTGATTTGAATGTGGAGGTAGTATGTGAAGAAGGTAAGGAAACACGGTGTGATGATGATGGAAATGGACATTCTGAGGTGGGGGATGTTTCGTTTGGTAAGATGGGGCTGCCCCAAAAGGAAGAGATAAATGTTAATAATGGTTCTGTACAAGATGATGGTATTAATGGTAATTTGAATAACGCTTTTGATGCTGTTAAATTGGAGGGAATTCATGTTTCTTCTGATATTCCATCTAAAGATGGTTCTCGGTGTTTGGTTGAGGAAAATGGAGGAGACAGTTGCAAAGAAGAGACAGGGGCTATTAATTCTCGTCAGATTTCAAGCGCAATATCTGTTAGGGATTCAGATTTTGGGGAGGCTCACGGAGTTGATTGTCCTTCTGAAGGTGGTATTGCCATAATTAATAAATACCAAGATGATGCAGGAACTCCTTGCAAACAAGAAAAATTCCAAGATGTTCCAGGAAGTCCACACAAGCAAGAAAATAGCAGGAGGAAAAGAAGAAAATTATCAGATAATCCACAGGCCATGCCAGAGACAGTTTTAAGGAGGAGTTCTCGTCGGGCATCAGCTAGAAAACAAGTTTCAAGCACTGTAGAAGAGTTAGTTTCTGATGATCCTATGGTAACCTTGGGAACCGATGCCTTAACAGAAGAAAAGCCTCTATTCCCTGGTTCGCAGAAATCTGAGCAATATAACGATTGTCTGAAATACAAGCAATACAACAATGCTCTTCCAAAGCTGCAATTGCCCCCGTCTTCTACAAATTTGAATTTGGAGGATGTTCCTGTTCTTGAACTTTTTTCTATTTATGCCTGCTTAAGATCGTTCAGTACTTTATTATTTTTGAGTCCATTTGAGTTGGAGGATCTCGTAGCTGCAATGAAGTCTGAAATCCCAAGTATATTATTTGACAGCATTCATGTTTCTATTTTGCAAACTCTGAGAAAGCATTTGGAATACCTTTCCAATGAGGGTTACGAATCTGCATCCAATTGCCTGAGGTATATTTATTTAATTTTTCTTTCGTCATACTATTGTACTAGTCTATCTGTTTGTCTGTCTTATCCTTACAAGTTCTCCATTTATATATCTTCACTTTAATGCAGGAATCTTAACTGGGATTTTTTGGACCTGGTCACATGGCCTATTTTCATGGCGGAGTACCTTCTGATTCATGGCTCGGGATTTAAAACTGCTTTTGATCTTAAACATCTAATGCTCGGAACCAATTACTACAAACAACCTGTAATTGTGAAGGTCGAAATTCTCCAGTACCTATGTGATGATATGATTGAAACGGAAGCTATAAGGTCAGAGCTTAACAGAAGATCTTTGCTGGCGGAGACTGATATGGGTTTCGATCAGAATATGTATTTTGACGCTTGCAAGAAAAGAAGAGCTGTAATGGATGTGTCTGGTGGCTCCTGCTTGACTGAGGAGAATGTGGATGACACAACTGACTGGAACAGTGACGAATGTTGCCTGTGCAAGATGGATGGTAGTTTAATATGCTGTGATGGTTGCCCTGCAGCATTCCACTCACGATGTGTGGGAATTGCCAGTGACAAACTGCCTGAAGGTGACTGGTATTGCCCTGAGTGTGGAATTGGCAAACACAGGGCTCGGATGAAATCACGAAGGTCACTTCGAGGAGCAGACTTATTAGGGATGGATATGGATGGCAGTGTCTATTTCAACAGCTGCGGTTACCTGTTAGTGTAAGTGTAGTTATACTAGATTTAGTTTTTTCCCGTTGAAATTTGAAGTGGCTAGTGTTCTTGTCATTGTGAAAAAGCAAACCATATCTCACACGTCTAAAGTCTAAACTGTTCTGTGCCTGCCTCGTATCATTTTAGTATGTTCACACTTTATTTGAATGCTGAAACCTTTGCAGGTCAAGCTCATCTGAAGCAGGTCCATTGTTCTATTACTACCACCAAAATGATATACCTGTAGTAATTGAAGCTCTAAAATCTATGGATCCTTTATATAGAGGCATACTAATGGCTATCTATAAGCATTGGGATATCAGAGCTGACTTGAGTGTGGGGGATAGTGTCTTAAATCAAATTTCCGGTAAGAACATGCAGATGAAGGGAGAATATTCTAATATGTATACATCGTTGGCACCTTTTACTTCAGAGACATGTTTGGACAAGAATCAGGCTAATGATCATGGAAAGTTGGATGAAAATTCAACTATTGACTGTTGTGTGCAACTTGGCCAAGACTTTCCAAAAGTAGGGAACTGCCTAGACTCAACGACCACCATAGAAAGTCCTTGCATTGCTTCAGATGGATCAGCTGATACCACACAGACGAGAACAGGCATCAACAATGTTCAGATGTATGGGCTCAACGATTTCAATAGATGTAATGAATCCTTGAATCAGCCAGGAGTACCAGAAAGACGCTATCCCGATTGTTCTTTGACATCTTCCAGCTTGGATGTGGGACATAAAATAAACTTAAGATCTGTAGGTGCTAGCAGTACCCCCTCCCCGGACAGTCAGGATACTGCAGAAGCACCTTGTGGAATTGACTACGTAAACTATTATAGCTTTGCCCGAACAGCTTCGTTTGTTGCACAGGAGTTGATGTGTAAGTTGCCTGAAAAGATGAACAAGATTGTTGCAATGACTGAAGAAGAATTTATTTCAGATCAAGCAAAGGTCATCATGAAGAAATCTACGAACTTTTGTTGGCCAAGTATTCCCAACCTGGATGCAGCTGCACAAAAAGAAAAATGTGGGTGGTGCTTTACTTGCAAAGTTGCTAACGAAGACAGGGATTGTTTGTTTAATTCTGTTGTGAAGCCTGTTTGGGAAGTGTCTAATAGCACTTTGGTTGGGCTTCAACCCAGGAATATCCAGAATGGACATCTTAGAGATATCATATGTCTTATCTTCTCTCTTGAGGTTCGGTTACGTGGGCTTTTACTGGGTCCATGGTTGAATCTGCATCAAACTAATCTTTGGCATAAGGATCTTTTGAAGAATTCTGATTTTCTTCGTGTTAAGCGATTATTGCTTCTTGTAAGGATATACTTCTCTCTGTCAATCATTTTTATTAAAGACATGAATACTATAACTCCTTTATGTCTGTCAAGTTTTAAGATATTAGTATAACATCAGTAAGCTCGTTTCTTTTTACAATTACTGGCAGTCAAGTAAAAATAGGAAACCATTTTTGTTAATTTAAATATAGTTTTAATACTGTCCATGAGTGTGTAGTTGATATTTTTACTTGGAATGTACTAAAGGGTATTGTTCCCTTTTTTCTTTGACTTTATTTGATAGATGAAGAACATATAATGTACATTTGGTGGGAGAAGGATCTTAAATCCTCCTAAAAAGAATAAAGAGGAAAATGGTATAGCCAAATTGGCTCATAGATGCAACAGAGTTGTATCATTCTGCAAATCAGTAGTATCAATTTCCTTTAAACCAACCTGAGGAGAGCACCATAGAGCTGTAAACAGAACCTATTATCCAACAAATTTAAGATAGCGGTGGCCAGATTTGGCTAGGGTTATATAAGTGATATAACTGACTGACAAAATAAATGATAAATATCATATCAGGTGGACACACCTTATAAATGTGTATATGTTTCCATAAATGTACCAGAGGTATGTCTTTTTACTAATTTCTCTCTGTTTGCTTTTTGTGCCACTTTTGATGTTAACGAAGCTGAAACTATGTTGTAGAATCACTAGATCTTAAGACTGCTAACAACAAAAGAAACACGTCTTTTCTGGCTGGCTGGCCAACATTAGCCTTTTTGTTTACATCACTCTCTGAATATTTGTAGTTAAATGTCTGATACTCTATAATGTTTTATTTGGCAGTTAGAATCCAATTTGCGGCCTTTTGCTCTTTCAGCAGACTGGTTAAAGCATGTGGATTCTGTTCCTACAATGGGATCCGCTGTTCATATTGTGGTTAATTCATCACGCACATCTTCCAGGCATGGTATTGGAAAGAAAAGGGCCAGGTATTCAGATACTGAAACCAGTTCATCTTCAAACGGTGCCAGTGGTTTGGGGATGTACTGGTGGAGAGGTGGCAGGCTTTCCCGAAAATTGTTTAATTTGAAGGCTTTGCCTCACTCCTTGGTTACCAAGGCTGCTAGACAAGGTCTGCAAATTGTTCTCTTTTGTATTCCATGCATGTTGGTTGTGTTAGGAGCCTATCCGTTTGAATGGTTATTTTGCATTAATTTGAAATTGTGAAATTCCGCAGGTGGGTGTAGGAAGATACCAGGAATTTTATATCTTGAAAATTCAGACTTTGCACGGAGAAGCAGATTTATTGCCTGGCGAGCGGCTGTTGAGATGTCAACAAGTGCTGAGCAGCTTGCTTTACAGGTATGATTACCTGGCTTGTTGAATATGATAATTGCTGTGGTGTAAATTAAAGATTTGTTATGTTTTAGCGAAAAAAAGGGACGTACAAATAGAAGTTATCATCCAAAACAGAGGAAGTAATAAACAAGGAATAGAAAGGTTTAAGTCTGGAAGAACGCTACAAAGTTGTCTATTTTCTCTTGCTTGACATATAAATAATTAAATACTGGAGAATTCTGTTGTAACATCCATCAACTGAGCAGGGCAGAGATGAAAGCTAGATGTTTCTAAACTTGAGCTGCACTAGGAGAAGGTGCTACATGGGGTCAACGTATCTGCTGTATTATTCTCATAAGTTACTATATATACAAAGGGCTTGTTTATCAAGGAAATTATAGATTTCCCCAAAAGTTCTTTATGAAGAAACCTCTCCCTAGTAGAGATTAGAGAACGGCTGAGAGACTTAAATTATTCAAGAGTAATGCCGATGCAATTATTGTATCCAAAATATTAAAAAAATAGAGTAACACGGCAGCCAAAGGGAATATAATGCTGCCATCTAAATTTGAAGAGGACCCAAAGCAAACACAATGAAATCTTTATATTGTATGCGCGTTATGAGTAGTATCTTTTGTTCGATGTTACACTCTGACCTTTCATAATCAGTATAAGCTTATGAACTTTTCTTGTTTTCTTGTTATGAAATACATTTTAATCTGAGAAACTATTTATGTTTTTCAGGTTAGAGAGCTCTATTCAAACATAAAGTGGCTTGATATTGAGAACAATCATCCTTTATGTGTGTTGGACAAGGAATCTAGAAAATCAGTCAGGCTGTTCAAAAAATCAATTGTACGCAGGAAGTGCACTGAAGGGCAATCTGTGAAATATCTTATTGATTTTGGAAAAAGAAGGGCTATTCCAGATGTTGTTATTAAACATGGTTCTCTGTTGGAACAATCCTCTAGTGAGAGAAAAAAATATTGGCTAGAGGAGTCTTATGTTCCAATGCATCTTCTAAAGAATTTTGAGGAAAGAAGAATTGTTCGCAAGTCCACTGATAAGAAACTTGGAAAAATTCTTGAGATTGGTAGAGTAAACAAGAAAATTACTCAGGAAAGGGGATTTTCATATCTATTTACAAGATTGGAAAGATCTGATTGTCATCAATGCGGGCACTGTAACAAAGATGTTTCAATGAGGTATTTGTAGTATTTTTTGTGTTTTGACTAGTTCTTTTTCTGTTACTTCATACATGGGTTATCTTTTCTTTTGTATTTTAAAGTTTTGTTTTAGTTGATTGAGGATGAGACTATGTTTTTTTAAAGTTTACTGATGATCTTTTTCTGTCTGTTTACTAAAAGGAGAAATATTCCATGCCTGAGAAGAAGTATCTACGAAATTAGTATTCCTTCCCCCTATATCTGCCCAAAACCTGACATTAAAGCTGTAGTTCAAGCTTGGATACTAGTGGTCTATAAGGAATGTATACCTAGGAAATACTTCTTAAGCCTCAAATCTAATATTGTCATTATAGAGAGGATGTTGGATATTCGTTAAATAAGGATCAGTACATGCATACGTGTGATGATATATTAGGTTTTCTATAATACTATCCTTAAATAATGTTATGCACATAAACCAGTACAGAATAGGACTGTAGAAGGATAATTTTTTTTGCTAAAGATGAGAATGATAAAAAATTTATGGACTCGCTATTTTAATTTTGGTTTGGCCTGCCAACTCACCAAAAATTATTTATTGAAATCTGTGGAGTGTATTAAATTTCAGCAACAATAGGAATTGTGATTGTGGTTTGACCAATTGAGAGACAATCATCGTAATTTTTATTAAGCATAACACATTTCTATGTTTCTCTTCTGAACAGAATTGAGATATTTTAAGGTTGAGCCATGATAATTTGATTTAATGAGTTATTGACCGTCATCATTATTGCGCTGTTCTTTTTTTCTTTTGATAATTTTGTATTTATTATTATATATGCATTTGCGAGTTTTTCTTTTGTGTGCACTTGTCAATTACACTGAAATCTTTCTGTCTTGTTAAGTGCGTAATTTATTTTGTAAAAGTATACTCGCTAATACATATACTCCTTTAAATGAAATTGGCAGGGATGCTGTGAGGTGCCTTCATTGCAAAGGTGTGTATTTGTCTTCTAATGTTGCTTTTCTTTTTCTCATTAGTTTGCGTTGTATATAGCGAATGGTTTTATTTCTTTTACAATTTTCTTAACTATTTTTTATATTAGATTTTAATGTATAACTTGTATATTACTGAATCTGACACTGTTATAAAGGTGTTGTCAAGGAACTGCTATCTTAAAAGCTTAGAGGATGTTTTGTAACATGATTTCTATTTTTCGAAACACGAAATAATTGTTTTTTGTATATTTATTTATATAGTTTTCTTAAAGCCTCTCCTTCATAATCTGATTTAGTTTAAACTTTTTTTGTTCATGCTATTATACTACCTTTTGCTTCTAGTCTTAGTCCCTGTAAATTTTTGTGTGGTCTCTGTAATACTCAAACCTTTTGTTTTTTGTCCTTCCTGCTGCAAACATGCTTTCTTGATTCCTTCAGATGTTACCATGTGATAACCCATTGTTACAAAAATGCTTATGTGCCAACACTAGATGGAGCAATATCACCATTTCTGAATGGAAAGAACTGAAATAGGGTATACAGGAATTATATTATAATTTTCTTTGTGGGAGCTAAAAGCAAAAACTTGTATATTTGCATGAACAAAAAAAGGTATCTAGTCCTATGTTGTTATAGTAAAAGATTTGAGAACCACTTTTTTCCTATCAATCCCATAGATTTTCTACCTGTTGCCGCCAATCCCATCACCATTGCCGATAGTTCTTGAAGTATCAAACTATATTCTATGAAATGATTTTAAAAAATATTATCAACAAGAATAAAATAAAATAGGTTGGAAAAGGCCTGTGATTGGTTTTATTTCACTGACTTGCCCTTTCAAGCAAGAGCTTGAAGCATACAAACTGCCCAAGCCTATTTTCCACTTTGTGCTAAAAAATTCAAATTACCCGTGAAGAGGGATGTTAAGGATTCACTTAATCACTTTCACCTTGAGTTTTTTATGCCATGTGAAGAAAAAAACTCATAAAAGCTCAAACCACTAAACAAAGTCTCAAGATTGTTTTCATACCTCTTTTGAAAGTATTATCGTGAATTGATGGAATTATATTTTTATGTATGCTATATTGTGGGTTTTACTTACTTTTATGTATCACTTGAATTTAGAAGATGACGTTATTCCTATCCGGGAAACCTGTATATTACTTTTGTTTACATGTATGTTTTGTTCAAGACACATGTGACCCTTTTATTGTTAATTTTGACGGTCACAAATATTTAGTATTTTTATCATTCTTGATAATTTACATGTATTATGTATATAGTTTCTTAGAAAATATACTTTAAACTTAACTCAATCTCATAAAACTGACTTGTAAGATGAGGTTTACACTCATTTATATATTATAATTTGTCCATATATCTCCAGTTGATGTAAGATCTCTAACACATTTTCTCTTATCGAGTATTGAACATCTCAAGCATGGGAATAAATATTTATAGGTAGTTTGATAGTGGCCCCATAGTGGGTGATTAGATGGGTCCAACAAACCTTGTTAGGATAAGTTTTGAAACTATCTTAGAAGGTGAACTTTAAGCTTACCTCCACATACAATCAACTTGTAAAATGTGAGGTTTATTATTAATTTGGTCATACTTTTAGACGGTGTAAAGTCTATAAAATAATTATTAAATAAATTCCAAGTACGACTATCTTACTACAACACTTTTTGGGCATGCTGCTATCAGGAATTTAAAACACTATCTGGTCTTGGTGATGGGTGTCTTAAAATTTCCTATCCTGGGTGATAGGAGGGTTTGTTAAGATCTCATTTTGACTAGGTGTATGGTCAAAGCATCTCTTACGATGACCACGGCTACCCTACATCCTAGAAATAGTAATTTTTATTTATGAACGTGTGTTTTTCAAATTTACAGCATATGATAATTCAGTGATGGAAGCTAGAAGCTTTTTCTTAATCTTTTTCACATGAGCAGTAGTCTGTGTATGCTTCACTAAGCTTTGATTACTGTTTTGTTTTCTTTTGCTATCTTGTGCTTTTTCATATTTTGAATTTTTGGTTATTTTTCATAAATTGTATTTTCACTTTAATATCTCATTATCATCTTATAATTTATAGGATATTTCCACAAGAGGCATGTCAGGAAATCAGGTGGCACAAGAACTACTGGAAGCACATATTCATGTCACAGATGTCAGGATGGGTTGCATGCAAGGACTAATACCAATAAAAGAAAAGTTGACTCAAAACTGCAGAAGATTCAAGCAAAGAAACGTAAAACTATGCCTTCAGTTTGTAAATCAGTAAACCTCAAGGGCAAGAAAAAGGCACTGAGTAAGGCACGGCAGTTAAGATCTCGAAACAGTAAGAATATCCAATCAAGTGTACCTCTTCGCCGCTCTACTAGGAAGGCCAAATCCCTGTACATGCAAAGTCAAATGAATGGTGGACGTAAGAAAGGAAAGCCAAGTAAAAAGAATGTGGGACGTAAAAAGGGAAAGCAAAGTAAACCCAAGAAGGTGATCTCTCAGGAGTCCAATGAAACTACTGCTGAGTATACGAAGTTAGCAGTAACTACAAGGACAAGAACAAAATTCTGTAGCAGTTATTGGCTTAATGGTCTTCATTTGTCTCGGAAGCCGAATGACAATCGAGTAATGCTATTCAAAGAGAAGAAGACTATTGTCTCCTCCGAAGATTTTTCTGGCTCTCTTGATGGTCTTAACTGCTGCCTTTGTTGTGGGAATGGATGCACCTTGAATTATATTGCGTGTGAAATATGTGGAGGTACTTTTCTCATTTGTTTTTTTTTTTTTTTTTCTTTTGG
>Ga0209700_103102_pt1 | contig 32436 bp, 20 predicted proteins | sample SiratroredBW_FD_187528 | JGI IMG/M metagenome (GOLD analysis project Ga0209700, IMG submission 187528) | Root nodule microbial communities of legume samples collected from California, USA - Siratro red BW (SPAdes) (version 2) | ecosystem: Host-associated > Plants > Roots > Nodule | place: USA...
ATATTATTTTCCTTTAACATTTCTCTTGCGTATAAAAATGGCTAAAACTCGCAATTAAAAAAAAAAAAAAAAGTCACTTTCCGTTGAAGCTGGTGGACGGTATTACATTCGTCTCTGAATAAAAAAGTATAAAAAAGTCCCCCGAAAAATCTGATGAAGAAACAAGCCTAATTTCATTAACTCTTCGAATTTATCAACTTTCTTTGCGATTGCGTTGTTTCCATTAATACATATTCTGTCCAATGTTAGTTGAATCTCACATCTAAGTGTTCTATGTAATATTTTCAGAAGCCATTATAGACAAAGTAACAAAAGATCTTCCTGGGCATAATGCTTCATCAACAAGTTAAGGTCTCACACTGTTTGCTATCACTTAGTTGTTGGGTCGGTGAACGAGATCAAACTCCATATAAATAAATGTTTTGGTTTTATGAGTAAATAGATTGTTTGAACAGAAATTTTCAATAATGAAATTCATTTTTATAAAAGATTTGTAATTTTTTATGTAAAATATGTTCTTTGAATATAAAATTTTAAAGGAAATTGAAATTTTAGAATTTTATGAAAAAAATAAATTATTACATAATTTTAAATTCTATCATAATAAGAATATGAAATTTTTTTAATTTTTAAATTTCTATATTTTTTCTTCATATTATGTTTTGAATTTGATTTTGGTTGATCATTTTACTAATATTACAACATTGTTATTTTAATTACTTTTCTATTTATATGAATTAAGTTCTTTTATTAATTTTGATAAAAATTATTTTTTATTTAAATAGTTAGGATTATTTTTTTAAGTTGTAAATCATCATTATTTCATGTTTAATATTAATTAAGATTTTCTCAACAAATCGATAAGACTTTTTTTGATAAATGTAAACTATATTTCTTTTATTGACATTTATCATTGTTATTATTTTGTTGATATTTGTAGAAATTACTCTTTTTTTCGTCGATATCAACTTTATTTTTTGTTAATAGTTTATTAAAATTATTTTTATAATAATAACTAATAAAACTTCAACATATATTAACTATGTTTTTTTTAATTAAGGGAATGGTTCAAAGTTAGAAAAAAGACTTCAATCAATAATATCATAATCATAGAAAAAATTCTGATCATTGATAATATAAATAATTATTATTAATATCAATAAAAAGTAATCTCAACCAACATTTATTAAAAAAAATCATTACCCTTAATAAAGAAATATTGACAAACTTTTTTTTTTTAAATAACATCAATCAAAATCAAATAAAAAATTTCAATATTTTATTAATTATTAATATTTATATACTTTTTATATTTACTTTATTTAAACAAAAAAATTAATAAATTTAATTTTTTATATAAAAAAATTAAATATAAATAATTTAAAATGATATCAATTTAAATTTAATATATTTAAGTGTATAAAAACTGTAAAAGTACAAGGCAAGTTAAATATTATCTCCAATTTCCTTTTTCGAGTGACAGATGAATCCTTAGAAAATTTAGATATTTGGTATTGACGTAGCATGGAAAACTTTATCTGCCTCAATGACAACTTTTGACACTCCAAAAGCATAGTAATTGTTGTAAACCTTCTCAAATGGTTGGCAAACACACATTCATATACACACTTATCACAATGTGAAGTCAAGGCATAATGTTCCAAATGATAAGTATTTTTCTAAACCTATATAGTATTTCGGGTCATATTCTTAGGTACACATTTTTTTCCTTATTTAATCATACCTAGGTACTCAGAAGTTATTATGTTTTTTGAAATGCTTTTTTTTTCTATTATTTTTCCCTTACGCTTTGCGATTCAAAATTATTCTAATTTATGCATGTGATTTGATGTTAGTTCATAGTTGCCCAATTAACTTATCATGTTGTTACCTGTACATTGTTTTTAGATCTTTATTTGCTTATTTTTTTGTTTGAGCTTCATTTCTTCAACAACGCGAGATGAAGGTTTAGGTTAATTTTTTTTAGCTCACTTTACATATATTTAGGCCTAACACTTCTTCGCCAAAGTACAAAGGATAATCCAAGTTAATCATATTGTTAATCTAATTGAGACTTAACAAATTGAAATAAATTGATTTCTAAAACTTATGGACACAAAATATAAAATTCCGATTTCTCTCTTTACCTCAGACACTTGTTTTATTTTAGAGTAACTCTTAATCCTAAATCAATTTTAAACATTTCAAAATAATGATAATAAAGAAAATTATAAATTTAGCGATTATAACGTTGAGTATATTTTTTTTGTTTGCCTACTATGAATGTCTTATTCAGATATATGATTTTGAAAAAGTGTCATGTATGCTTAAGATCGTCTTCTTTTGGTTAATATGAAGTTGATATTTTGTAGAAGAATTTATTTATATTAAAACGTGTCTAAGATCATGTGTTGACAATATAAATTCTATCTAAAAATTAATTTTTTTTACCAAAACTATTACGTAATAACTAAATAAAACATAAATATATTTATTAATGAAAACTTATTTTACAAAATAAATATTATAAAGATTGAATAAAAATTAAAGATATCCTTTTATCCCCAATTAAAAGAATTTCAGTATTCTTGACGAACAAATTCCATCAATAAATTAATTTTTTACTTACAAACGTTTTGCTAAATAGGTGAGAAAATTATATTCTCAACAATTTTATATAAAAAGAAAATTTTATCGATAATTTAATGTTTATATCATCATAATTTGTTTATGTTAAATTCATTAAAATTAAACAATAATAAAATATTAAATTTTAATATATTTTAAAAAATATAAACTGTGTGAATTTTAATTTATATAATGTGACTTTAAATATATAAAATTATATTGTTTTAAAGTATGTAATGTTTGGACGTATTTTATATCTTGTAAAATATACATAAAAATATTGATTATCTTGGTATTTTATTTTAATAAAAAATTGACATAATACTCATCATTATACGAAAATAAAATTTCATAATTTGATGGACAAGTAATTTGATCACTTACCCTATGTGTATATAAACATCCGTGTATGTATATTTCTTATGGATACATTTTAAAATAATTCCAAGAATATAACATAAATTTAAATATAAATTATTTAGTTTAATTCAAATAACATAAATTTACACAAATTTTGTTTCTATTAAATAATCATCACAAAACATTCATCGAGTTATATATTATAAAATAATCTTATATTTAATCTAATCGTAAAATCTTCGATATACCTCCTTTAAGCCGCTAAAGAATGGATATTTTATGGTAATTCTATAACAATCTAATAATAAATGACATAATAAATTCAACAAATCTAATTAAGATAGACCTATATATCATTTTAAGAAATAAATTTAAACATAGTTTATAATTAATTGTAAATTAAGGATTACCTTTATTTTTATTTCTTAACTTTAATTTTATTTCTAGTTGGTATTTCCAACCATCTCTCTAAAATATAAGTAGAAAAACAAACAAATAAAGAAGATTGTGACAAAATTAAAAAAATCAATTTATATTTTCTCTTTTAGTAAATTCGCATTAAAAGAAAATAAGTTTATTGAAAATATCTTACTGATATAAATTTTAATTTTTTTAAATTCTTTTAATGATATATAAAAGAAAAAGATATAAATTTTAATGAACTACATTATTTTAAATTCTTTTATCATGAAAGTATTTATGTTACATATCATTGCCGATTCTTTTTGGGGGAATATATTTTTACTATCCATCTCTTTTTTTCTCTCTCTCTGTCCACCTAGATAACAAACTTACTGTTATTCCATATAAATTTAACTATGAAAAATATCATTTGGTAGACAAAGTTTTTTTTTTAAATATTTATGTTAATATTTCATACATCGTAATTAAAACTGAGGGTAAATGAAAACTTAACAAGTTCTTGTAGACATGTAACATTCAATTTAAATATAGCACATAAATGATAAAATTATCTGAAATTAGTTTCTTATATAGTCTAATAGTTACAATATGTAAGTGATGATCAACGTCTTCTTTCTGCTACTTAGTCGTAGCCATTCAACTAGTGCCTGCTGGTTGCTCTTTTATTGATGATAGGAAATGGAAAAACGCACAAACACACGCACTACCATGAAAACGTAATTGTAGGCTAATTTACGGTTTTGGTGTAATTTTGTATGCAATTTATGGTAATGTAAACATTTTTAAAAGAATAGGTAACTTGTGCTTGAAAAAATGTACAGTTGCTAGTGGCCAGTTAATAACAAAGTAGAGTGGGTTGGCCTATCGTTAAAATTTTGATCCATCTAGATCGGTCTACCAATTTTTCTTTCAATTTTTTGTTTTTTTTTTAAATATATATATATATATATATATATATATATATATATTAAAAAATATATTTAATCATATAAATATTTTCTAAGTTTTGAATTGATTAATTAATATTTATAATAAGATAAATTAAAATAATTATTATCTTTATACTATTATAATTAATAATTAAAACTTAATTTATAACCGTTAATAATTTATCTTACAATTTTATTGCATATTAATATCATTTTAATAATATCATATTATATTAATCTTTTAAATTAATTTTTATTTATAAAAAAGTAGGTTAGTGGGTTTGGTTACTCGATCTCTCTTTTAACATGTTAATTTGTCGAGTTAGACAAGACGAGACAAAGTAATTTGTGGGCTTGGAAAAACTAATGTGATTTATAGATTAAAACTCACTTTGTTACCTCTACTTTTCTTGCAAATTGAGAGTTTAATATTTTTATTATCCTTGCATATCTCCATATCTAAGATTCTTATGTGATATTTAAAAACACTACATTCTATATTAGTTGTAGTTTAATTGATGTTGAATATAGAAAATAACTAATGTAAAAAGAAAAAATCTATATTGTAAAGTCAAATTTGAACAAGTTGATATTTTCTAAATGATGAAATATACCGAATGATACCAGCATTTGTTGTAGTAGGTAATCACTCTTACATCTATTAGCATGAAGAAGATGAAAGTCATATGCCTTTTACAAAATTACTCACTCAATTTCAACAAGAGAGGAGAAAAATTAAATTGAGTCATCAAATAAATAAAGAGGAATAAAAGATAAAAAAATATAATAAATTTAGAGAAAAAAGACAAAAAAATAAAGTGAATTAGAAAAATAATATATTGAAATAAAATGGAAAATAAACTTTACAAATATTTCAAAAGAACTGCAATGTATTATAAGAGTTAATAATAAGATATGAAGAAATTAATAAAGAACGATGAGAAGGAAAAAGTTATAAAGAGAATAGAAGAAAATATTTTAGAATATTAATCTCTAAAAAAAATCTTATTTTAAAATGTATTGAAATTAAGTATTCATTATTAGAATTTTTCTACAATGTTATAAAGGGATATTCTCAGAATATTCCTTGAATACTTTAAATAATTTTGTTAAAAGAAATATTCATTATATAAGTTTTTAGCAAGTTCTAGAATAATATATTTAAATGTCACCTACTAATTTTATCTAATTTGGAATTTAAATTTAAAGTTAAATGTCACCTAGATAACTTTTTAACTACTTCTTACTACTTAACTTTGTTTTTTATCGTTCATTATTATTATTTTTTACTTCCAATACACTCTTCTATTAATTTTATAAATATAAGTGTCATCACCTTGTACTAGACGTTATTAGAATAAATGAAATTAATTGATTTTGAGTGAAATTAAGTGCTCTGAGATTTTGATACCACAAACTTAAGTTCTTATCTTGATATTATTTTTTCAAGTGATGAAAAAAACAATATATTTACTCTTTGGGTCTTCAAAGGTGAGATGTTCTTTGTCACTCATTTTCTTATCCATTGTTTTTTTTTTTATTTACCTTTTGTTCCTTGTTGAGTGCAATGCTTTCATAAACGTATCAAAGACAAAAGTCCACATAGGAAATCTATAGAGATTTGGAATATAATTATTTAATTATAAGAAAAATAATATATAAAATTTTAGAGTGTATAAATATAAATTGAGAAAATAATTAGAAAGACGTGAATAAATATAACAATAAAGATAAAAGTAATTAAGATTTTAAAAAATATTATATGCTAATTTCGCTAACCTTTTCCACACAATTTACCCCAACCTTTTCCACACAATTCACCCCAATGTTCATCCAATGAGTTTAATTACTTAATTCAACAATTCATGAATTTAATTTAACCCTAATCCCTTAGTGAATAAATTCTAAATTTTTTAAGAAAGATTTCTTAACGAAAAATTTCAAACAATCAACATTGAGGTTAATGATTTAAAAGTTAGCTTATAGTTCTTACCCTTTCTCATAGGGATAAACATATCAATATTTTCACCTAGATCCTAATTAAAACAAGGTTTTCCAACCACACTTAAATTTATGAAATCATGATAAAGTGAATCAATAAGGGAAAAAAATTAAAAATTGAATTAATCAATTTTATTGGAAATTAGAGAAAAAAATTATATGAATCAGACATATACATTAATATTTAACAACACAGAGCTTAGTTGCTAATGACTTAACACTTACACAATACACTATAAGACTAAGATTGTAATGTAATGTTTTTACATATTTAGTTGTATATTGCAACTCTTAGATGTATTTTGTGTGATGTCTAATGATGACATATTTAATTGAGGAGATGAAAGGGATGTGTTATGTAACTATATGATAAACTTGTTGATGTATATTATATGTGAATAACTATATGATAGTATGATTTAGAATATGACTATATATGTTGATATTTAGTTTGATAATATTGTGACTATTTTACGAATGCATGAAGAGAGATGCTTAGAATGATATTGTGTTGTATTAAGGATGAAACTCATTATAAAAATGATATATCTTAGCTTCATTTATGGTTTAGTTTATATAAATGAAGATATCACATGGTTAACAAAGCATCAAATTATTATAAAAGCAAGTATAATGAATTACTACAACATATAAAGTTGAAGATACACTTTTCAATATGTTTTATATGAATCAAATATTAGTATCTAATAGGAGATTATTAATACAAATTTTCTTAAAAGCTACTAAGTGTAACAAATTAACCTAAAATCATCAAGATATAACTATAAATTTATATAGTAAAAATGTGATGTGAATGTTATATATATATATATATATATATATATATATGAAATATTATATAATTTATATTATTTTAAAATTGTTTGTTTATCCTTATTATATATTGTAAGATTGTTATGATCACATTTGATATAAGAACAAGTTATATTATAGCGATCATATAAAAATTAAATGAAGCCAGAAATATTTTATTTATTTAAAAGTTTATATTATTTTATAATATATATATATATATATATATATATATATATATATATATATATATATATTCTGGTATAATACACTTTTGCATATTATAAATATAATTTAATATGACATGACATTAGTTTCCATTATTAATATTACGTAGAAATATAAAAATTAATCTAAAATTATATAAAGTTAAATGAATTAAAAATTAACTTGTAGTATGAAACGATGTTAATATGAAGTTACCTAAGTTTATACCTGGGCAAATTAAGTCGGTTGCAAATATAATGTGATTTTAAAGTTTACATAATAGGTTCACATGGCGACAAACAAATATCTTTCCATTATATTATTGGTCAACAAAAAAATTAATAACGTACGAGATCCGAATAAAGTTTTTTCCTCCTATTCCATGTATGTATGATAAGAAAAAACCAATGAGCTAGTGGCTTGCTTTGTTTTCAAAGGCTATTTGGAAGAATAAAATAAAATAAAATAATACTTGTAACTTTTTGTTCTTGAAAATGACGTGCTCCTACCTCATTCATATTTCCGCTTGTGGCCAATGAAAAAACTTCCTAGAAAGTTCATGTGCTTTGTTAACATTCAAAATATCATTTATACCAATTTATTAGTGCTTAAGTTTTTTAATATGTCAAGGCTTAATATTACCAATTACAACTGTGAATGAAAACTCTTTCTTGATGAAATTCTTTTATGAAGTATTAATGGAATAATGTGAATGTTCACACTTAGGCGTGTATAATGTGCGACCTTTCCACCATATACACACACAAAAAAAAAAAAAAAAAAACATAATCGTTATTATCCTATTAACAAAAACGAGAAAAAAATAGTGATCAAGTTGTTAATTTAGTTTAATTTAGCATATGCTTTTATTTGACGTTTTGTTAATAATTGGGTCATGAGAAGATAAATAAATTAATGTAATTGTCAAGATAAATATAACTATAATCTAATAAAATAAATCGAAACCTAATTAAATTAATAATTTCACAAAATCAAACGAATAAGTAAATATCAAGTTAAATATTAATAATAAGTTTTAAAATCTATTACCCAAATGAATGATTTTTTTTAAAAAAAACACAACTTTTTGCGTAAAAGAATAAAAAAAACAATTTGAATAAAATTTGGTGGCGGGCTAAATAAGATATGGAACCTTCGAATAAACAGAATATGAAAATTCAACACATTTTAAAAATACCAATATAACTTAAAGTCTAAAAAAAAACTTTTAATAGATTACGAGAAAATATTTCATGAAAATATATTTATAAAATTAAAATAAATCCTTGATATTATAAGAAAATATATATTAAAAAATATATATTTAACGTGATCACATAATTCTCATAAATAACAATTAAGGCTACTTAGTCAATATTATTGCATTTATATTAAACATGTACTTGACTCCACAACTATTAACATTAATTCATTAGCATTCATTTTTGAAGACCTATTATAAATAATAATGGTTAAACTAATACTGATTCATTACTAATTTTTAAATTAATTTTTAATTAAAGTAAGTTAATGATTTAACCAAGATCATTATTTTTTGTTTATAAATTTGTTTAATTTAATGTCGCCTTAATTGATACGAAATAAAATTTAAGTTTAATATTAATTTAAATTGCATTACTATGCTTATGATATTATTTAAAAAAGTTTATAAAATATGTTAATTTTTAAGAAAATAAAAATATAAACGTAAAAAGAGAAAAAAGTTATATTGGATAAAGAAGATGAATGACTATAAAGAGATGAATATGGATAAAATAATAAGTATGAATGAAAAAAATAAGTCTAGATAAAGCAAACATGTATTGAAAAAAAAATGAGAGTGATTAAAGGAGATAAATATAATAAAAGAAATGCATATAAAGATATTTACTTAGAGAGTAAAAGAAAAATTGTGAGAGTAGAAATTTTATCATATTTAAGTTTGAGTCTTTAAATTAAAAATTCTACTTCCTCTTTTTATTCGCACCACACACACATTAATAACATATAAATTAGTATTAATTATAAAAAGGTTAAACTTATTTATTTTAGTTAGCGAATAATTTTATTTATTAAAAAATAGTTAATGAAAATTGACTAAGCTGATATTAGTAAGTTTAACAGTAAGCAAAGTGTATTAGCCTTGACTAAGTGAATCCAATACTAACATAAATATTTATTTTCTAAAAAAGTTGAAAATAATTTTAAATCTTTTATTTTTTAAATTTTACAATGATTTAGTCTATTTTATTAACGTCCAATAGTATAATCTATCACTAATATGAATATTTATTTAAAAAAAAAATACTTTTTTATATTTTTTTAAGATAATTTTTGGATCATATTAAAGTCGATTTATTTGAATCTAATCGTGTCATAATTTGATAAATAATATTTAGATAGTAATTTAATATTTTTCTATAAAGAAAATATAATTACATTTTCTGTTTGACATGTAAAATCATATAACAAAATATATTATTTAGTATATTTATTTTACTTTTCAATAAATATTAATATCATAAATACTATTTTTCAACTCGCAAATAACTTTTGATAGAGAAAATACATATACTTTTAGTTTTTATCTCATTGTTTACAAACTAATTACGTACTCTGTTTTATTTATGTATGACGGTGAGTTCTCTTAAAACTCAATGCACCATATTATATAACAAACATTCAAACTCAATTTATGTATAGTTCGAAAAGAAGTATATATTTTCATGAGAAAAAGTAACGCTATATTTTTTAAATTTAAAATTCTTCTATTATTTTACTAAAAATACTAAATTATTTTAGTGGAGACTAAATAATTCTATATCGAGTATTCAAATTTATATTTTAGACTTTGTATATCTTCCTGACAATAACACTTTCCATTAAATTTTTTTTATATAAATCAACTTTTAATCAAAATAATTTCAATATTAAATTATATCATGGTTTAAATTTACAAGAAATATTTGTTAATATATAATTTTAGTTTATATTTATGATAAATAATGTATACTACAATACAATATATTTTTAGTTACTATAATTTCTTTTTCAAAAACATTAAAATCTAAATTAAAACTAAAAACATCAAAACTATATATACAGAAAAAAGAAGATATTAAAAAAGACAATTAAGGATACTTTCGCTAAAGAAAATTAACTAAATATATTTCTATAAAATGATTTCCTTAAAAAAGACGATTAAAAAGATATTCTACAAAATACTTGTTCTGTTAAGCAGCTATTAGAGAAAAGAATCAGAAGACAATTCATCTCAATCTATTTACGAGTTCAATAATAAAGAAAATATTAAAAATTAAACATATTTAATATGTTTTTGTTTTGGTATTATAAAAATAAACATTGATTGAAAATATTATTATTTTCATAGTTGCAGAGCACCAGGAAAATGTTGATTAAATAAGGTAACATGCTCCCTGAAACACAAGGAGAGGTTAAAAATAAAACATAAAAGAATGAAATAAAAATTGGGAAGCTGGCAAAAGCGTTAATAGTAAATGAGAAAGGGACAAAATAGGGAATGTCAGAGTAACACGCGCAGCCAATAGTAACTTCCCACGTCGCCTCAATTCTCAGTAAACGGAGTTCGTTGGTACACACAGAGAGAGAAGCAACAAAAGCCCCTTTTAAATACCAAACACTGACACACACAAACGACGCATCTCTCTCTCCCCCTCTCTCTCTTCCTCCTTCGGCTTTCGTTTCTCTCTCCTCATTCACGATCCCAATTCCACTAGGGTTAGGGTTCCATTACCCTTATCTCCTTCTCAATTCTACCTTTCTTCTTTAAACCGTTGTTCTGTACGATTATTAACCATTCCTTTTCGTTGTCTTTTTTTTTTTTTTTTCATTCATTGAATTCAGGATTCATTTCCGATGCGATTCTGAGCTTGTTAGATCCACGACAAGGTTTCGTTTCCCAGATTCTTTTGTAAAAAATTCTTCCTCTGGCCAACAGGTTAGATTATTGTTTCTATATTTCTCTTGCAATTTTCACTTCTTCTAGGTGTCTGTGTCTATCAGTTCGTGGCGATTTCGTTTTGTTTTAATTGTTTTTTTTTTATCGTGTCAAGGAATTTGAGTTTTAGTTTGGCGGTGGAAATAGTTAGCTGTATTTTGCAGATGTGTACAGCGAATGTCGTTTTTCCTCACATGCCATGGCGATGTTTTTGTTGAATTTTCATTCAATTTTTAGAATTTTCCAGTGACGAGTGTCAATAGTATGATGTTTTAATTCTGCATGTATCATATGATTCGTGTGTGTTACTGTTCCGGCTTTGGCCTCTGTTCCTAATTATAGAGGCTTGAATGCTCATGGTTTTTTTTTTTAATCTCTGTTTCATGTTTTTGAGGTTGTCGTTAAAGTTGATATATTATATTGGTGGTTTAATAGTTAGATGATGTGAGGTTCATTGTTTTCAATATTTCCTTAATTCTTATTTGAATTCTTTTTTTATTCTGGTATCTGTGTGTGTGTAAGAATTTGTCCACTTTAATTGTGTATTAATTTCTAGGAAGATCGTGGTGTGATGCATCGACTGAGCAGGTATAGGACACTAGTTGAACTGATGAATCATGTGTGCATGTTTGAAAAAAAAATATCTAATAATGCTGAAAACAGGGCTAGCTGCTAAAACGGGCCGCTCTACTTCTCACTGCTATGGCATTATAACATGGGCATCTTCAACTAAATCTTTTAACTAGAGTGAATGAATTTATGTTGTGAATATATCTGATAGTACGGCGTGATATGATTTGTTTTAATTGAAATGGATATGCATGTTATGTCAATATGTAATATCTGATTGGTTAAATTTGAATCGGTGCTGTAACTTTTTCTTTCAGGGCTAGGTATAGGGTGGTTGGATTGTTATAAATCGCTCTTTTTGTATGTTTAGGAAGGAATTTTGTGCAAGATTCTGAAAGTTCGTAGTAAAATAATGTTTGATAACATTTCTGGCTGGTTTGTGATTATTTTTAGTTTGTGCCTGAGAAGTTGACAAGGTTATGGGTCTTCACATGATTTTTTGGCATTTTTTACGGGTTCATTTTGAAACCACGGGATTCTCTGTTTATGCAACCTGGCATATTCATGCTTAAAGAGGAACAATGCAACATCTCTGTTATTTCTTGTTTAAGTACATTGATATGCTCAAAAGCTTGTTTCGTCAATATTTTGCATTGGGAAAAGGGTGCTATTTTGCCTTGCATAAGTTGGATCATAGTTGCGTTATGGGTTTGCTCTGATGTGGCTTTTTGTTTTGAACGAAATTTATGATGACTTAATCTTAGATGTTCTGTATTTTGAATATCTTTGGTGCAGGAAAGTTGGAAAAGATGGACCATGACAAGACTGGGTGCCAAGCTCCTCCTGAAGGTCCTATACTGTGCATCAACAACTGTGGTTTTTTTGGAAGTGCAGCTACCATGAATATGTGTTCTAAATGCCACAAAGACATGTTGCTGAAACAGGAGCAGGCTAAGCTTGCAGCATCGTCCATCGGGAATATTATGAATGGGTCATCTAGCAACACTGAAAATGAACCTGTCGTTGCTGCTAATGTTGAAATCCCAGTTATTTCAGTAGAGCCTAAAACTTTCTCTGTTCAACCTTTATCTGGTTCAGTTTCAGAGGGGAGTGAGGAGGCAAAGCCGAAGGATGGTCCGAAACGTTGCAGCAGCTGCAATAAGCGAGTTGGTTTGACAGGGTTTAATTGTCGATGTGGCAATCTTTTTTGTGCTGTACATCGTTATTCAGACAAGCATAATTGCCCGTTTGATTACCGCACTGCTGCTCGGGATGCCATAGCTAAAGCAAACCCCGTTGTCAAGGCTGAGAAGCTTGATAAGATCTAAGATTTGAAGTCCAAGTTTCATAATTGAGATGAAGTTATGCACAATTTCATCATGAAATGACCCGAGTTTCCTTCACATTTTATTGGTGTTCTTATTATATTGTTATATGTGGTATGTGACTTGGAGTTATAGGACATCTCTGCAATTTGAAGGACTCTTTCATGTGATTGGCGAAAATATATATGTCGGCCGCAGTGTTTAAGTTTTTAAATTTTTGCTGGTTTGGTGAAAGTTGGTGTTGTTAGCTTTGTAATGCTTCTATCCTGTATCAGAATGGTATGTGCAATTTGAAGATGGTATCAAGAGCATTCGTACACATGTGATAGATTGTAATTGTCGTGGGCTTTCTATGAATTTATTTTCGATAAAACTTTGGGCCCCTTTACATGTGCAAGAATTTTCAGACTTTGTTCTACTTGATCACTTATAGTAACTACCAAATAAAAGAAACAAAAAATGATTAAGTTGGGTTAATATTTGCGAATTTGGCACCGACTGAATCCGTACTTTGGAAAGATTAATATTGGGAGTAAAGGGAACCTTGAAGTAACTCTGAGTTTTGAATATTTTGTCAAAATGTCTAACAATTTTTTCTAGATCAAGTAAAAAATAAAATTGATCAATCCCACCTATACGGTATTCCAACATGCTCTGGTTCGTTTACGAGGTTAAACTCTTAAGCAAGAGTCGTCGCACCTGCAATTGTTTTAGCTAATCTTCATTCCCTTAGCTGTCTCTGCAGTTGTAAAACTGTCCTCTTGTGTTTCCATCCACACCAACTGATGGTGCAGCTAAGTAGTATCATATCCATCTTTCTGAAAAAAAATATCTTGTTAAAAACAGAAGGGAGAGAAATATTGGCAAGATTGGTGGAATCAGTAACTTGGCCTAGATTGTCAAAATCCCCTTACTAAAGCTCATGCCCCAATGTTATTCTCAATTCATTATCGAAACATGAGAAGAAATTATATACATGAATAGGAGTCTTATCCAAGTTGCATCAAGATCCTTCTCAGTAGCGACTTAATGGATCATATAGAGCCCATATGGTTACACTTTTGGCAACAGCGAGACAAAATGGACATTTCAAAGCTCATTGAACGACATCAACAAATTTTTGCTTTCATCAAACTCGGTTCCGTTTCGGCCGTATGCCAGACAGTTTCACAGTCAATGTATCAAAACATGACTGGTTAAATGTATCTGTGCAATTCGGGTAGCTTTGTTTTCCCAGAGCGCAGCACCCTCATATACTACTGTACATTTCCCAAGGCCACAACCTAACCAATTATCCAAGGAATTTTGTGTCTGTCTTGTGGACGGAATTGTTTAAGTACCAAAACCAAGAGAAATGTTTTAGAAGACTAAAATCAAATTTAGTCATGTAAAAATATTTATTTATAAAAAAAAAAATTACCCTACAAATGACATGGAATTTGGCTTTCGATGCAAATATTAAATGATGGGTCGGAGTTCTGAGTTTGAAATTTATTTTCTTGTATAGGTGCTGAACTCTGAATTTTCTTAGTGGTGGTGGGTCGAAATCTGTTTGATCTTTTACTTGACATTCAACAACATGAGGAAAACCATACTTCTAATGGCATGAAAAATCGAACTTGTTATTGTAAGACTTATGATTGGTTAATCCTTACAATCACAGAGTCTTTGATTGTCTCTTGTAACTTTCGAAATTTTGTCTCTTTTGTTCTTTCAAGCAATGTTCAAGTCACTAATAAGATCATAGTTAAAAAAAAGTACTTTATGTCTAAGATTATGTTTCTATTATAGGTATTCTGGCTGGCGTTAAGTATTTGGGCCAAAGGCCCAGTTCACCATAAGCTCTCTCTTTGTGTTTCTTCATGTGTTTTGAATAAGGAATCACCAAATGTCTTCTGTCAGTGGTTTATTAATGAGATATTTCTTTTGTGAGGAATGATGAGGCTTGTCCTAGACAATTAAAACGATGTGTGCAAATATAATTTAGATATGGTGACCGAGGACCTTCTAGTACATAACTTAAATGTTCTTCAAATGTAATTCATGTAAAAGGAAGAAATAACTTTTTCTCCTCTTTCTTTTAGAGATATTTGTGAATGTGATGAAGTTTCAACTTTTGTATATAAATTAATAGGTTGACCTTGAATATGTTTTTCATTTCCATTTAACACAAAACTTAACACTTGATCAATCTTTTTACACTTTTCAAAATCTCTTAACTGTAATTTATTATAAATCAACACAAGAGATTATAATATTATTTTAATAATAATTTAAAAAAAAATTATGATTTTTTTCTTATATATTTTCCATCTTATTATTTTTTTATCTAATATAATATTCCATTCCGATATTTCATTCATGGATACATGGATTGAAAAAATGTTAAGATTATATGTGTCAATTGCAAAGGAGAATGAAAAAGAAAAAGTCATTCAACTTAAGACGAAAATATTTTGAGAAAATTTTTCAAAAAGTAATGATAGCACTGAAAGTCTTACCAGATCTTTATAAGAAATTTTGAATGAATAATTTATTTTTATAAATAATTCAAAATGATTTTATAATAAAATATTATTTGAATGTCTTTTTTTTCAAAAGTTAAAGCTTAAAAATTTATAAAAATAAATTAATTACTTAGAATCATAATATTTTTTATTTCATTTTAAAAAATAATTTAAAATGTTTATTGGTATTTATCAACCGGTATTACTTAGTATTTTTTGTGGTCAATATTGATAATATTTTAAAGTTAATATCAAATTTCTCTTTTGTTTACTATATTAATGTTGATTGGAATTATTTTAAGTTTGATATTGATAATTTTTGTTAATATAGATAAACATTATTTGTCAATGGAGGCTAATATCGGTTTTTTCATATAACTTTTTTAGAGCTATTTTACAACTCATGCAATATAATTTTTTATTGATGTTAATAGTATTTTTTTTATTAATGCAAGTAAAGATTTTTCAATTTATATCGATAAGATTTATTTTTCAATTATTATTTAGATTATTTTTACATTAATAGGTACCAAAATTTCAATCCATACCAGTAGTATTATCTTTCGTTCAAATTCATTTAATATTTTTTTAATGTTGGTTTGTACAATTTCCAACCAATCTTAATTTTCAAGTAACGTTAGTTTTGAGGAATTTTTAGATGACATAGATAAAAAAAATCAAAGAAAAAATAACTTTTACTCTTAATAAATAAATTTTAATCTAACTCAATTTAATATGAACATTTTAAGTTTAATTTAATCTTACTGACTTGTAAACTATTCAAAAGTTATTCCTAGTTAATAACATTTACCAATATATTATTAATTAAATATCTTATTAAATAGAAACATTCATAATATTATTAACTAAATCAATTAAGAAAATCTCTTATTAATATTTGTTAAAAAGATAATTTTTTATTGAAAGAACATCTCAACAAATCGTCATTTTTAAAATATTTAATAAAAATTCAAATTGAGAAAATATTTGAATTATTTTGTTCATACAAAGTATTTTAAAAATAAAATAATTTAAAATCAATATATTTTAGTTCTGTAAAAATTGTGATATTTTTTCCCCAAACTTAAATTTAAGTTACTAACTCAAGTTCTGAGCTTGAAGATTTTAAGGACCAGGCTGCAAGGTTTATTTATTGGAAGTACATAAGCAATAATTAACGACAAAATTATGGAGAATGATTTAGATCAAGCATCACTGCTGCAGACTCTTTTTTCTTTTCTCTCTTACTTTGGTGCAGACTCAACTCAAAAAGTTAATAAAACATTACTAACTTATTTTCTTTATAACATAACGTAGTGTATATTTCTTATTCTTTACTTTGCAATAAATAATATATATAATTTGAAAAAATACCATTAAATAATATTTGTGATCATAAGAATATTTAGTTTTATTTAAACTATATATTGTCCAACATAACAATATACTATTTAAAGGTATAAGATATATACTTTTGCCGCCACTAGGTATAACATATAATATAATATATTAGATACAAGATGTATCATTTGACATTAGGACTTTAAATAATGTTTCTGCTTTAAAATATGTTTACTTTACATTTTTTTATCAAAATAAGTTGTTTAATTATTTTTCTAACACATAAATATATTTATAATGCATATGATACATTTTTTTTTTTAACATAATGCATGATAAATTTTTTTTTTAACAGCAAAAAATGAATGAATAATAAAGGAAGCACTTGAGGGGTGTTCCAACCCTTATACACATTACCGCATCAAGAAATAAGTGCCTAAGAAACAAATTCACCTTTCTAGACATATTTAAGCACAAACAAACATAAACAAATAAAATACATACAAGAAACTGAAACCACCCAAGAATACATAATGTTAGTAAGGTCACAACTCCCTTATCACTTAACCTGCAAAACCTCTCAGACTTTCATAACAAATCCCACCTTACTAATATGAAAATCTAAGCCATAGCATGTAAGTACACCATCGGAGATAAGTGCCAATCTGAGTAAGAAAAAATGGTTCTCTTCAACTTAAACTTAAACCAGAGCCAAACCTTTAACTGAGCTAGACAAAATATTTCTTCAAGATCCACAAGCCCACCTTTAAAAACCACCTTATTTCTAAGATTCCATATCTCTGAAACAATAGCCAACCCACATTCCTTTCCACACTCTATTAACTCCCTTCCTTTGACTCAATAGACAGTAACTCTGAAAATTAACAAATGTAGACTCATGTCTAACAACCACGTTCCCTACCCACCTGTCACACATATCCCATACTTGTCTTGCCACACTACAGGTATTAAAAAGATGTTTAGCAGTTTCAACATGTTCTTGGCACAAAGGGCACTGCACACTCTCTAGTTGAACACCCCTTCTGGCTAGGTTGGATCTAGTTGGCAACCTATCCAAAAGTAACCTCCAAGCACACACTAACGCTGAAGGAACAACTTTTAAAGACCATAATACCTGAAAAGTCTCTGAAATCTGCATTAGATCCTCACAATTCAAGATACTGTAACCAGACTTGACTGTATACTCTTGAAGATCCTCCTCCACCTAAACCAACCTGTCTTGACCCCTCGCCTCCCACTTGACATTAGAAATCATGGCTATCATTTGTTCTTCTAGATTCTTTTCCCAATCAAGCCTCTCCCTACGCCAGCTAAGATTCTAAGTTGTACATCGAGAAGGCCTATTATCCTCCCATTCTGTAAGATCTCCTACCAAACTATCTTTATTTTGAGAAATTGAATACAACCTTGGAAAGTTTTCTTTCAGAGCAAGACCATCTACCCACCTGTCTTCCAAAAATTTAACACACTTCCCATCCCCAACTCTCCACTGAAGTCTGCAATCAAACCAATTTCTTTGTAAACCGTTACCACAAACCTTTTTCAAGTCCTTCCACCACAAAGACTCCTTTTTATGGACCAAAGTATCACCCATATACCTCTAGTTGCCATACCTGGCTTCTAATATATCTCTCCACAAGCCCTCATTCGACACCCCCAACCTCCATTTCCACTTAGCGAGCAATGCATCATTAAAATATCCGATATCCTTAATACCCAAACCACCAACTTCAACTGGACTACAAATCGTGTTCCATTTCACCCAGGCAATCTTACTGCTTTCATACCCCAGCCCCAGAGGAACCTAGCCTGAATGCGTCTGATCTGGTTACAAACACTGACATGAGCTTTGAAGAAGGAGAAATAAAACAAGGGTAGAGCACTGATAACTGACTTGATGAGACAGATCCGACCTGCCATCGAGAGCAATCTACCTTTCCATCTCGATAATCTAGATCTAATCTTATTCATAATAGGCTTCCAAAACTCACACCTCCTAGGATTTCCTCCAATAACCATACCTAAGTACTTAAAAGGGAGGTCCATCTGTCAACTATTAAGACATTTTGAGTATACAATTTTATCAATCTCAGATATTCCCACAGCCCCAACCGTACTCTTATGAAAATTTACCCTAAGCCCAGACACCAGCTCAAATGATCTCAAAATCGCCTTGATAACCTGGACATTATGGTACGAAGGGTTACAAAAGAAAAACGTATCATCCGCAAATTGCAACAGGTCTACCTGCACTCTCTGGCTACCCACCTCCACGCTTTTGAACATACTAGCACTTTTAGCTTCTCTCATAAGCCCAGAGAGGCCCTCAGCAACTATAATGAATAGGAATGACGTTAACGGATCACCCTACCTGAGTCCCCTCTTAGGCTTAAATTCTTCCGTGGAACTACCATTAACCAAAACAGAGACTGAAGTCGATTCCAAACAAGCTTTGATCCAATTTATCCATTTAACCTTAAAACCTAATCTTCCCAACATGTAGTAAAGAAACTTCCAATTCACAGAGTCATATGCCTTTTCAAAGTCCACTTTTACCAACACTCCACTTTTCTTCTCCTTCTTGAGGTAATCCACTGTCTCATTTGCTACCAGAATGCTATCTAACATATCTCTCCCCCCAAGAAACGTGGATTGATTCACATCAATAATACTAGGAAGCACCTTCTTCAATCTATTTGCCAATATCTTGGAAAGGATCTTGTAAACGCACCCTACTAAAGAGATCGGTCTGAACTCATTCAAATAAGAGGGATTATCCTTCTTAGGAACCAATGTAATAAACGAAGCATTACATCCTTTCGGAATAAAACCAGTGCTCTAAAAGTATAAGATAGCCTTGACAACATCTTTACCAATTACCTCCCAATTATTTTTAAAAAAAGAAATTACCTCCCAATAATGCATGATACATAATATTATACTATCATCGTTCTTTATATAAAATTCTCGCGACACTTTAAATAATTTCAAAAGTCTAACACGGACCTTTATCCAAGCAAATGTTGAAGAAATTTTTTGTCAACTTAATAAACTAATATTAATTAAATAGATTAACTATAATTTATTAAAACTGGTCTTGCATAATAACTTTATTAAAACGGGTGTTACATATAAAAATAAAGTATATACTATGTTTAATTATCTAGGAAAACTATTGTAGTACTTTTATCCGCAGTAAAAAATTAACTTAAAAAAATAAGATAGTCAATTTCTCGTAAGAGTAATTTTATGAAGGATATAATAAAACATTCTTGAAAATATTTTATGAATTATGATTTCAGAAAAACTCTTTTTCCGAAAGTTAAAACCCAAAACGCACCTAATTAAAACTTAAATTTAGTGATTTTATTATAAGCCCTTTTTTCTACGAGTAAAATAAAACATCCATTTATTATTTTTGTTATTATTATTATGCATAAAACATAATACTAAACTGAAACTTGGATACTTATGTTTATTATTCCAAAATTTCAAAATCTACCTATTTTTTTTAACATAATAACATAGTCACATTTATCTAATTTAAAGAAAAATTCTATTTAAACATAACTTGTTTTTTATCTAAATTTTTTCTGAACCTTTTCAATACATGATTGTGAAAAATAATTATGTGAAAATAGCTTTATTACTTCCTCTTGTGCAAGACTATCTTGTTTTAGTCTCTCTTAAAAAAAATTTGTTCACGTTTTGTAAAAAAATAATAATAATATTCTACTCTATAATTACTTCTACAAAATAAAGTGTACATATACTAGTCCAAGTAGTATAATATTAAACTTAAATATCAATATATTTTATAATAGAGCGATTTTCTAACTCTAATCATGGCAGACATCGATTAATTAAGCAATTTGAGAAACTTTTTGGTGTGAAAAGGCAGTAGAAAAGGTAGCACCAATGCTAAGCAAATAGAAGATTAGTCAGTGCTTGAGTAATTTACCTTAATCAAGCAAAAGTCTCATAAATAATAGGCATAATAAAAGACATAAATAATAGATATATATGGTCTTTGCCCAGTTCCTTAGTGGTCAAATGTCTCAGAAAATCAGCACCTATTTTTCTTTTCCAATTGCGAGAATAATAAAAACCCAAATTAAAAAAAAAAAAGAAAAAAAGCATAACAAAATTGTATGGTGACTCGTACGTTGTCTTGTCCCATACACTTAGCACGAGCTTCCCTTCCCTCACTCATTCCACATTGTGAACACCCCACCATTTGACGTCTGCATGGATTCCGCCGCCGCCGCCGACCAACCACCGTAACCTCCGGCCGGCATGTCATAGTCAACCTTCACCAACCCAAGTTCCTCCGCGGTGCCCACCGCGTTCCCCGACGTTGCATTCGAAGCCATACCAAACTCACTCCCTACAAACCCACCAACATTACTATTATTGTTGTTATTATTCTCCAACACAGATGAAGACGAAGAAGAAGACCCCATGTTCATCATTCCCTGAAGCAATGCAGGGTGGTTCTGAAGGTACCCGCCGTAGAACTGAGGATTATTCTGGAGGTAAGAAGAAACACCACTCTGCTGGTGCAACTGAAGCTGCGTTTGGATGTAACCCTGGTGTAGAGGGTCTTGGTGAGAGAAGTGAGAACCTATGTCATGGTTTTGCAAGGTTAGCAGAGGTTGAGGTTGCTCGAACTGGTGGTGCTGCATTAGAGGGTAAGCGTGTAGCCTAGAAGAGCTTGAGGTTCCATACTGGAAGGTGGATGAGCCTAGTGCAATCATCTCTTCACGTTTTCTAGAAGATTCTAGAGCTTGAGCTTCTTTCAGACGTTTTGCAGCGCCTCCTCCTATTGGGAGAGTGTTGCTTTCGAGAATGGCTTTCACATCGTAACGGCTCATGTCAAAGTTTGTGACAGCGTTGAGACCTCTGAACTTTATCGCTGCTATGTCGTAAGCTTCTGCAGCCTCTTCCTCAGTGCCTGCAACGAGAATAATGTATATTCGCATATACAATGGTTTTTCTTTCATGAATCTAATAAGATATCACGGTTCAAGAATCAAAGACTGTAAAGTTTTTTTTTCCCTAATAATTACTTTTTCACGTTGGTTAATTTGAATTTGTGTTTAGTGTAACTTTCTTTGTATGGATTTATATGGGTGACTTACTGAAAGTTCCCAAGTAAAGATCTTTGTTTCCTGCAACTCTCCCAATCCTTGCTTGCCATCTTCCGTGTTGGTGATGCCTAATCAAAGAATAATAATATTCTGCTAAGAAAAGAGTAGAAAGAAAAGGAGCGAATGCATGGGATGAGACGAAGAAGAAGAAAGCACTGTTCCTCCATTCGACACCTTGTAACTCCGCGATACATTGATGCACCCCTGGAGAAACCACTACTTTTCCTGCAAATCACCACCGCAATATGTCAAATAATAAGCATTTGAAAGAGTTATAAGGATATATTATGAAAGTGTTATGAAGTTTTCAACCTATTTCGATCACTATCAGGTAGAAACTCATCAAAACGAAGCCATTGTATATTTCAATGGCTGTCATAATGAAGTTCATAATTTAATTACGTTCTCAATTATCACAAAGAAAGTGACTCTACTCTAATTAAACTAGTGTGTTTATGCAAATGGAATCTAAATAATTGCACACACTGTAACAAAATGGACTAGATTTAAAAATTGATTTTACTTGTCTTCGTTATTGCACTACTGTAGACTTGTTTTTGTACATGTTTAATGCACGCTGTATTTGAATTAGCACCTTCTAATAGCGGCAACAAATTCTTGTCTGGTCATGTGTTTCATTTCATCCAATTCCTTCTCGTAGTTGCTAATCTGTAAAAAAAATAAAGTGAAATCAACAAGATTTCCTTTGAACCAGAGTCTGAGAAGCACTCAGAAAGTACCATTAACTTACTGGAAAGTTGGTAGTGGTGGATGTTCCCCAGTACTTCAGTGCTGCTAAATCGTAAGCCCTAGCTGCTTTCTCTTCTTTATCATATCCACCTGCCATTAAATAACAAAAGGAAAACAATACATTATCAGTAGTTTGATTTTCTACCTCCAGGAACTCAAATAAATGAAAAGGGGTTGGAAAATAGACTGAAATGGAATCACTTACCCAAATAAACTGAAGGAAAGTTGATGAGAAATATGAACAAAAGCAAAACATCAAGAGAAATGTGTTAATAGAACTCTCAATTACTAATATCACCTAAAAAACTTCAAAAGTAAAACTAAATTAATTTATTTGAACTTTAATCACCTTGGCGTCCTTTTCTTGATTGTCCTTCCCTTCTACAGCTATTGTCCCAAAGGTGAGCTTCATACCTTCCAGTCCATCTATGTCTGTTTATATATTCATTTAATTAGCACAATAAAATAAAAAACCGTACACAAAAATAAATAAAGTGATTTAGTAAAGCACAGAATGACTATCCAACCGCGTTACTCCACGATATATGGATGTTCTCTGCCCGAAAGTATCCAAAGTTCTTCTAGGTGCAGCTTCAACAGTGTTTGTACTATTTTCACCACTGGTTTCACATGTAGAATCCTTACCACTTCCCATGGATAATGTCAACGATTGCAAATTACTATTAGCATTTTCCTGATACTCATTGCTAGGTGTGTCCACCACAGGGTTTTGCAAAGGCACGAGACTGTTGTTTGTGAACAGATAATCTGAATCATTTGACTGAATTTCGTTTATAGCAGCAAGCTCTGACTGATTTTCAGACTTGCTCACTCCAAGAAAATCAGCCACTTTTGGAACTTCGTTGCTGCTATGAGTGTTAATCAGATTCCAATCTGCCGAATTAATTAAATAGCAGAAAAGAAAGATTAGCAAGCCAAATAAAAATAGAATGAGAGAAAGAAAGGAGAGGAGAGAGAAGGTTACCATGATTTTGGAAAGGGTTTTCCATGCTCTCGTTCACCAGCCCAAGGGAAAATTGATGGTATTGAGTTGCTTGAAGATCATGGGATGATGGTAAGGAAGGATGAGTAGGAGAAAGAGGGAAAGAAAGCCAGTTGTTGTTCATTGAGCCCTTATTTGCTTGCTTTACCTTTCAACAAATCAAAAACACCTGTATCTAACAAGTTAAATAAAGAGAAAGATATGAACTATATTTGCAAAAGGGAAAACAAAGATGTGGGGAAAATAAGAGAAGAGCAAAGAAACATATATAGGTTTACCAAGGGTTCTAGCAAAGGGTTTAAATCAATGAACACTTTGTATCTCTCCCAGCCTTTCCACTTCCAAGCTTAAGACAATGGGAGAGGAGAAAGGGCTAACAAAGGAACATTTTTACAATATTTAAAGCTCTTCCCTTCTTCCCCGTTCTCTGTCCTACCAGGTATTACTAAAGTAGTTTAAAACTATAGTTAAAATGATGTGTGAGAGTGGCACCCCCTTGGCTAAGGTCGATTTTGTAGACTCTGACTCTTTTCCACCAGTTTCCAACACTAGCAAACAAAGTTAAAATCTGCCTACAATGATTATTAAATAATTAATATCTATGCAATAAGATATTATTAGGGACACGAGTGTGTTACTAAACTATTATCCTTCAAATCCTTCAGTCTTTGACCAGAGACAATACCACCATTCTAACTGGAAAAATACAATGCCATACACCACTTCTCTCTCTCCCTCTCTCCTCCACCCACTTGGTTTATTGGAACTCTCGTCCTCGTTCTGTGAAAACAATGACTCCCAAAAGCCCAGCATTCCCACACACTACAAATCATCTCTCGGTCTCAAAATCAACGACTCTACGTAAAGTTAGACTACCGACCTCTCTCTCTCCTTGTGTATGCAAGCCACATAAATACATATATAATGAGGAAACTAAAATAAAGATCTGAAATGGGATATTTAAACATCAGGTAGAAGATCAAGTCCAGTGTAGAGAAACTCTCGAATTTGGTATATAAATTAAGAAAGAAAAACCAATCTATGGATTCCCGAGTCCTGCATGTGTTAAAGATGCATGAGTACGGTCATGCAATATTATATGGTGAAAATCCGACATATTAAAAATTAAAAGTACTGAATGAAAGAGTAAGAATTACTTTTTGTTCAAAATGAGACCAAGCTGTATTGCATATTAATATTATTTAATTAACGTGATTCAATTGAGCAGCAATTAAGAAATATAATTTGAAGGGTTTTGTTTGTTCCCCCAAGTAAAAATCTGTTGACCACCTACTCGATTTCCTCACCCGTCAAAAGGCCACTAGCTTCAAATTAGTTTAAATTATGTTAAACATATGCTATCATGTATCTGCAGGGTCTCGTCCTTCCTAACACCAGAAGCTTGTATTCTGCTGTTTAGGTTAAGTTTCATCCTAAAAGGTCCATTTCTAGCATATAAACAAATGAAAAAATATCTACTCAACAATCATCTATGCACAGTGCCTTAACTTGCCCGCACTTCCCATTCTATGTTAGCCCTAATGCATCTTCACGTATCCGAATGAAATGATTACTGAACATGGCACAAATTTCATATTTTATGGAATGTCTAAGTTATCACTCAATAATTTATAGTATACTCAGCTATAGAGATAGGGAATAATATATGTTACTAGCTAGGCAAAGCTTGGATCTCGTAATATACCGCAATTACAGCACAACACACGCACACGCATATCTTTTATGAACATATATTTGGTAGCTTGAACACAACGTTAAAATGTTCAGTACAATTATACACACAAACAAACCTTTTTAAATCGCTGATATCATGTAAATGTGACATGTATTATGAAGTTAAAAATAAAAGGTACATCTCGTGAGAGGGCTATAAGCAATTCTTGTGTGGACAATAGGTGTAACAAATCAAAAGCTGAATACAATATTAAAAAACTTCAGCATGTTATATATTTTTTCACATTTTCTTATCAAGCAAGCTACACCATGACTATCACATTTGTTTGATGCATGGAGACAGAAGATTAGCTATATTTATAGAAAAGAACGACTCCATAATTGAATATACAATTTTCAGAGTATAAACACTTATCAGTTGGTCAGTGCAAGAGCGAGGGAATCCATGCATATTATCTATTTTTAAAACTTAATTTTAATTTCTACCAAATAAATTAGGAACCTTGCACCAGACAAGCTCAGATATAATTCACTAGCTAGTCATGAGATGAATTGGAAGAATCTAAACTGAAAAATAGGATTACTATAAATAACATATTGATTAATGTAACAGCGATATTTCCAAAAATAAGCAATGGCAGTGAAGAATAAACAATTCCTAATACCTGCCAATGTTGATGATGCACTGCTCCCGCCAAATTCTTGTACATAAATAATAGGAGATTTTGACCGAAGTGAACACAATAAGGGAGCAAAACCCCACGTCTCTCGCTGTTGCAATTTTTATACCTCAACAACTAAAACTAAAACTAGAATTGGTTTTTGCAAGCGGTGAAAAACACTCTCCATCCAAACCTGAAAACCCTGTTGTCCATATACCTAAATTAGGCATATACTTAATACTTAAACATGCAAGAAGATGGAAAACACAGGTGTGAAGCATAAAAAAAGAAAGAAAAAAAAAAAGGAATAAATAGGAATGAAAATGGAACTAAAAAAAAGAAAAGGAAGTGCATGCATTGATGAGGAATCTGTTTCTCTCATAGTGTGAACAGTGTTAATAGATTTTAATTTTTTGTCTTGAAAAATGTGGAAGAGGAAGGGAATAAATAGAGTTTAGGGAATGGAAGGAAGGGGTGCATGGTGGCGTGGTACTGATTCGCCACCGGTCATAGCAGTCAACCCAAAATTAATCAGGTTGTCACGCCGTTTCAGGTTCTTGGGGAGTCAGAGGAATGTGACTGACACGTGTCCATTGTCCCTTCATGCTTAGGGTTCTCTTTGTCTTCTGGCTTTCACTTTCAAACTTTGCAGCCAAACCAGCCAATATCCGGTTTGCATGCCTGCACTAAAAAACACGAATAGCTAAAGAACTTTGACCACCTTCTCACCACCCTATCCAAAAACTAACCCTTCATTGTTATCATCACCACATTACCTCTCTATCCTTCATATCTCTTCAACTTCATTCATACATACATAGTAAAAACCTAAAAATGAGTAAAAGGGTGTATCTATTTACAATCTAAAAGATATCTTAAAACCATTCTTTCAATCATTTTAATTAGTTAGATAGTGTAAGTTAATTATGCTAAGAATACATAGAACTAAACTCTTTAAAGATTAAAATTATATTTCTATCTAAGTAGTAGAAACAATCTTAAGATTAAACTACCAATTTGGTTACTATTAATCTCTCTTAAATAGTTTTGAAAATAAGTATTTCTTTAAATATTGAATAAACATTGATTTAGTTCTTTAAATGTATACGGTTGTGTCTTTTATAATATATATTCATTTCTTGCCAAAAAAAATGATATATTTTACTGATATTTGACACCTGTTTAGTTTTCAATATTTATGTGGCTGTTAGCCATGATTTCAAATACTTTGAAAAGACTACTTATATAATGTAACACTTGAGGCTTTATTCTGAGATTAATTTAGACTTCATGCTTCAGAGGTAACAAGTTTTGATGATTTGAAGGAGGACTTGAGGGTAATTGCATGAAGGGTTGAAGGGCATTTAAGGAGAAAGAAGGTTCCGAGGATCCAGAGAAAATTTTGAGAATTTCCAAGAGATGGGAGGAAATGCCGGGAAAGTGCTCGTGTCGCCTCGAAATGAAACACTCGAAAAGGTTGGTGGATGTTTATGTTTGGTGTGAGTCTCTCTTCTGCCAAATTTGAACCACACAAGCCAGCCTTAGCTTCCTAGCTAGGTTTAGGTTTGTTTCTAAAGCACAGGACTGATCCAGATACGATGACCAATCAGACAAAGAACACACATACTAGTATACACTAAAATCAAATTCCCTGCATATAAGCAAGCACCGCTTGTGCATGTATGTATGTTCCTGGGATTCGGAAAACTGAGAAGTTTGAACTGATTTATAGGAAATTGGATTTTTCAGAACAAGGGAATTATTTCAGTGCTGAGTCATTAAACATGTAGAGAAAGAAATACACTAAATTTTTCCTTGTATTTGTGAAACATGTAAATAATAATAATAATAATAATAATAATAATAATAATAATAATAATAATAATAATAATTAACATGTATTCTATATAATACCATGTTAGTATTTGATTCCAACAACATAAAAGTATTTGATTCCAAAAACATAAAAGGTTCTTCCATATTTCAAAAATATTTTATTTTCGTTCCAAAATATTTCAGATGCATATGTATGTGACATTCACTGTCACACTTTCATTTGAAAAACGAGCTCCACATGTGCATTATAAAATATTCTTTCTTTTAAAAATCATGTTAGTATGTTGTGTATAGACAATAACTATATCCACAAGTTTCTTTAAAATATTGTTAGAAAATTAATTAGGGCATCCAAATTTTTTTATATTATTAGTTGATTACATACTCATATGTATGTTCAATTTTATATAACATTTTAAAATTAACACTTATAAGATGATATTTGATTTATTAATGATAAAAGATTATTTATACTGTGTATGAATATGAAATTTATAGATTATTTTAGCACTTTGAATATTTTTTTTCTTTACTTGTTTAATAAGAAGAATAATATAAGAAATTTTAATGTTTTAGATCTTGAATAGAAATTTAGTTCATTAACTTATTTTAGCACTTTGTTTTTGTTCATTGTACATAGCTTCTTATTCAACTTAACTAGAAGTTTATATCTCACCCAATTTCTTGATGTAAAATCAGTTTGATTTCAATACTCTACTTTTGCAAAATCTTAAATAAGCACTAATAATGTTTTTAATTAAAAAGTATCATTTTGAATATCAAAATAAATTGATACATATACAAACTATGATAAATTGATACATATACAAACTATGATATATAAGCTTACATAATTTTCATTATCACTTAGAAAAATAGGCTTTAACACATCTGACGGTTAAACAGGCAAACAATGCAGTCAGCAATGTGGTGACATTTTTGTAAATAAATGAACAATCTCACGTCGGTTGGCACAAACAACCGTCATTGACATATTTATAAAAAAGAAAAATTCAAATTTTTAAAAGTTTTAGGAGGCGCGTGAATCCCACGTCGGTTAAGAGGCCAGAACCGACGTGAGATTGTTGTCCACTATGTCGGTTACGGCCTCAGAACCGACATAGTGCATGTTGTATGACAAATTGGGGAAAATTGGGGAAAAAAGATGAAATTAGGGCACACACCACGTCGGTTCTGGGCTTTGTAACCGACGTGGTGTGTTAACAGTGAATTTTTTTTTTAATTTCAGGACATGCACCACGTCGGTTGAGAGGCCAGAACCGATGTGGTGCTTCTATTTTACCTCCAACGTGAAATTTCACTTCACTTTTCTTCTTCTCCACTGCGCGCGCCCTCTCCCTATCATTGTTCCGACGTCTTCTCCCTCACTTTTCGACCTCCATTTCTTCCTCATTGTACTTCATTTCACTTCCTCTTGTTCGCAAAGTCGAGAGCGTCTCTTTAAATGGTTCCATTTTCGATTTTGAACGTGCGTTTGCTTTGAAGCTTTCGTTTTTTGGTTTCTCTTCCATTTTCGTTTGCTTTAACTGATTTTGTTATTTTATTCAGTATTTGTTTGTGCTTTGTGGTTTTGGTAGGGTTTGTTTGGCCGAGTTGGGTTCGGTTCGGTTTTGGCGTCACAACTTTGGGTTGGTTGTCTTCTCTGTTTTGGCGTCACCACTGCTCTACAAGAGGTGTGCTTTTATCATCTTTGAAATGATTTTATTGAATGTTTATCTGCATGATTAGAATGCTTGTTCGGATTAAAATGTTTTTGGAGTATGTTTGATCCATGTTTTGTGCGTATAGTATTGGGTCCGAGAATGTTGCATTCTTGGCAATTTTTGTATTTTATTTGATCATTGTTCTATGATTGAGATGCTTTTATGATTAGATTGCTTAAATTGCCTTTGTGTATAATTTGATATAGGAAAAACTCGTCTGGGTACTGAGTCCGGGGATGTTAAATCCCTAGCAATTTTTATTTAATCTTATTGATTGAGTTTTGTATCTGAAAACCTTTGACTACTCGTAGTGATGGATCAAAGTTGGATAAATGTAAGTCGAATAAGTAATGTGTATGAGAAAGGTGTTGAAGATTTTTTGGAATTTGTTAGACGTAATGGAGCAGCAATAAATGGAAGATATTACTGTCCATGTGTGAAGTGTGTGAATTTAATAAGACTAGATATTGAGTTGATACGAGAGCATGTTCTTTGTGATGGTTTCTTGAAGAACTATACAACGTAGACTTGGCATGGTGAAGTTCTAGACTTACCATATGCATATGAGCAAGATCAATGTGAACAATCTAATCTATTTTCTGAAGATTACATGGATGACATGATTTGTGATATTAGAGGAGAGAGTGTCCACCAAACCCATGTGTTTGATTCGTTGAAAGATGATTCACTAACAGAATTGTATCCCGGTTGTTCAAGTTTCTCACGTTTGTCATCAGTATTACAGTTATTTAATATAAAGGCAAGAAATGGGTGACTGATAGAAGTTTTACTAAGTTACTTGAATTTTTGCATCAAATACTTTCTGAAGGTAATACATTGCCAACCAGTCACTATGAGGCCAAGAAGATATTGTGTCAAATGGGTTTGGAGTACCGAAAGATACATGCTTGTCCAAATGATTGTATATTATATAGAAAAGAATTCGAAGGATTGCATAAGTGTCCCAGATGTGGGGTTTCAAGATACAAAGTAAAGGATGATGACGAGGATGAAGATGACTTTAAAAAGGGTCCTCCTGCCAATGTATTGTGGTATCTTCCAATTATACCACGTTTAAAACGTTTTTTTGGTAATGTTAATGATGCGAAGAACTTAAGATGACATTCAAGTGGAAGAAAATATGATGGGTTGTTACGACATGCTGCCGATTTACTACAATGGAAGAAAATCGACTCTATGTATCCTGAGTTTGGAAGTAATCCAAGAAATGTCAGACTTGGTCTTGCAACTGATGGAATGAATCCGTACGATAATTTAAGTAGTAAACATAGTTCATGGTCTGTTTTGCTAATTATTTATAATTTGCCGTATTGGTTGTGCATGAAGAGAAAATATATGATGTTGTCTATGATGATATCATGACCAAGGCAACCTGGAAATGACATAGATGTTTATCTAAGTCTTTTGATAGAAAATTTGAGGTTGTTATGGGATGAAGGCATCGAGGTTTTTGATGCATATGAAAAGGTCAATTTTAATTTGCGAGCATTGTTATTTTGCACGATTAACGATTTCCCGGCATATGGGAATTTGAGTGGTTATAGTGTCAAAGGACATCATGCTTGCCCGATATGTGAAGAGAACACAAGTTACCATAAGCTAAAACATAGGAGGAAGACATGTTACATTGGTCATCGAAGGTTTTTGAAACGTAATCACCCTTACCACAGGTTGAAAAAAGCTTTTAATGGTTGCTAGGAAAACAGAACAACACCTCGACCTTTAACTGGTGAGGAAGTCTATAACCGAGTGTGTCAGGTCGAAGTCACTTATGGGAAAACCCTCAAGCATAGTGGTTCTGCTCCACGGTCTACTTCATCTCAGACTACAAATATAGTCGCGGAGATATCTCGAATTAAAGATGAATTGAGGTCTCAACTTAAAGATGAATTGACCTCTCAAATAAAAGATAAGTTGAGACATCAAATTAGAAGAGAATTCGAGGAGTTATCACAACAGTAGCAGCAAACTCCCTTGCAGGAAGGTATAGTAGTACCTACACGTGGAAAAGCTAGCACAAAGGGGAGTTGTGCTGTAGAGGACGAGGAGGAGGACAACACCAACACTGATACCTCATATAGGTGTAAATTATTTGTTGGTGATCCTCCTCGATTAGTGGCGATTGGGAGAGTGTTTTCCGTGTCTTCGACGTTCCATACAATGCCACGTGGAGATGATCTTGCAAGAGTGGTCGCCAAAGAAGTTAGAGAGGCAGATGCCGAAGTGCCTGTGCCCACATCAGAGGTTAGACTTGTGGGAGAGACACTTGGTACATTTATTGCGTGGCCTACACATCTCCTACAGGCCATTTGTAAAAGGACTCAGGTATTGTGATTTTTGTTAATCTTATCTAAATTCATAGTTAATGTTAACTAATACATTTTGTTTATGTGTCAGGAGCAAGGGAGTAAAGGCAAATCACCTAGGTCTCCACCAGCTGAGGCAGAAGTGAATCCAATTCAAGAGTTGGCTCGTATATTGCACGAGTTAT
>Ga0209700_103103_pt1 | contig 32432 bp, 14 predicted proteins | sample SiratroredBW_FD_187528 | JGI IMG/M metagenome (GOLD analysis project Ga0209700, IMG submission 187528) | Root nodule microbial communities of legume samples collected from California, USA - Siratro red BW (SPAdes) (version 2) | ecosystem: Host-associated > Plants > Roots > Nodule | place: USA...
TATATATATATATATATATATATATATATTATATAATATATAAAAATGATATATACGTTTTTGGATGTGTAATGTAATATCTAATTGGAGATTTATTTTTTTCATTAATAATGTAATAATTGTACTTCTTATTTTATTTATATCTATACTTATATTAAAATTATAGGTAAATATACTAGTAATTAATAAATTTAATCTTATATTTTTATCTATTTATTTTTATATTAAATAGATATTTTTATCAAACACTTTTATATTTATATGAAATAAATTTTAAGAAATTTTTAATATATAATTAGATTACTCAATTTTCTGTTTATGAAAATATTTATATTTTATATTTTAAATTTAATTTTTGATTTATACTTTTTATTTAAATTAGCTTATATTACTTTTTTAAATAAAATAAAAAGACGAATTTTACTTTATTAAAATATAAAGGATTGATGCCTATTTTTTAAAGACAAAAAGAAAAATTAAATGTTTAAATACATTTGATTAAAAGTGTAAAAATATGTTTATTTTAAACTTTGAAAAAAATTTGAGAATGAGGTTTGGTTACCAAGTAAGTGTATTTTTTTATTTTTTATTTTTATAAAAAACATTGTTTTATAGTAGACCACATTTAAGCCAAGGCAAAATATTCTATTAAAAAACATTGATGTGTGAAAGATCAGTTAAGGTCACCCACGAGCTGGCAAGCAACAGAGATACACCCATTGGACTGTCACACATCCACAAGACTCTTCCTCCATCTGTAACCATCATTTCTCATTTCTCTTCCCATACTTAAATGTTGTTGATTTTTTCCAAGGTTACCAAATATAAAAATAATATTCTTATCTTAATTTATTATTAATAGTGTATTATTATTATTATTATTATAAATACAAGAGTGCGTACTAATGCATATTTCACTTCCCAGATTCATATTCTCATTTCTTCAATCATTGACTCCTAAACATTTCACCCAACAATAATCAGATAAGTATCTGATTCGCCTTTTCTCTTTCTTCGATTGCGTTCCAATCACCTGCCGCCATGGCGGCCGTCGGAGCCTGTCTCTTACCGGCTGTGCTCTTCAACCGCCGGTCAGTTGGAAAACTGTATTCCAACCAGATCTCGAGTGTGACTCCACGCCTCGCCGTGTCGGTTGACCGGAGTCTGGTATCCACGGCGGAAAGCCACGGCACGCTGGAGAAAGAGAAAGCTGAGAAAGTTCTGGAAGAGAAGGAGAAGCGACGGATGAACGGCTGGAACGAATATTTGGAGCAATCGAAGGAATTGATCGGACCAGACGGTGGACCGCCGCGGTGGTTTTCACCGTTGGAGTGCGCTTCGCATTCGGACAATTCTCCTCTTCTGCTCTTTTTGCCAGGTCAGTATTTTTCTCTCTCTTTTACTATTTTCCTTTTTAGTATAATTTTTATTACGTTTGAATTGTTTTACTTATCTGTTTGGTTTGATTTGATGTGTTTTGCTTTTTGGCCCTCGTCCTATGGTTGTACTCTACTCTTGCTTTACACGTTTTTTTTTTTTTTTTTTTTTTTTTTTTTTTTTTTTTATTTTTTTTTTTTTTTTTTTTTTTTTTTTTTTTTTTTTTTTTTTTTTTTTTTTTTTTTTTTTTTTTTTTTTTTTTTTTTTTTTTTTTTTATTATTATTTTTTTAATAGCTCATTTTGTCACGCTTGAATGAGATCGTCACCGCCTTTGTTGTATATATCACGGGACTAGATTATAATTTGCAGATATATTTTTTTAATGAAAGAAAAAAGCTATAATAAATATAAAATAATATTTTATTTGAAAATATAACTTATGTATCCTTTTAATACTGGAATAAAATCTATCCAGTTAAAGAAATAAAATACAGTAAATAATATTTAATAAAGTTATTAAATAGTATTCACATGGTTAATTATGACATTTTTCATAGTAAAGTTATTAAATAAATAATATTTATATTATATATTTGTTATATAATTGAAGTGAGAATTCAATCATTTGAAATTCATAAATTCAATTTATAAAACTGTAATTAAGTGGAGTTAGATGGTTGGGTTTGTATTTCTTATATACATTTAATTTTCTGAAGCTTTTCTTTTTGAGGTTAAGTTTCTGAAGTTTCATAACTAAAATTTGAATAAATGAGGGTGGAAATTTTTTTAGGAAAAAAGGTGTTATGTAATTTCTATGCTTTGGATTGAATGTGTAATTAAGGTTATTATATTTTCATATCTATTATTTAGTTTTTTAATTTTATAAAACATGTAAGTTTATTTATTTTTTTTAAAAGAGAGGAAACGGACTAGACTCTGATAAAAGATAATTAAATTAGAAATTTAACTCTTTAAATTTGTGTTATTGACAAGAAAGTTAACAATGTATTCTACACACCACATATCAATAATTATTTTTTAAGTTTACTTTTTATATTTTCTAAGGATAATTGTTCAGTTTAAAAGTTTGAACAAAAATTATATATTTCAAAAGATAAGAGTAAAATAACTAAAAATTATTACTTTTCATTAAAAAAAGTGTTATTGAAATATTTACTATAACCTCTTCTGAACTCCAGCCTGATCTTTAATAAAAAAAAATTATTCATTAATTTCTTAATCAATGGACTTAGTATCTATCTCTATGTGGACTTTGTTGGGGATTTTGTTGGTTTACAATAATTACTGCTGATTTTAATGATTTTGAGACCGGAAGAAGATAATTGAGGAAATATGTTAAATGAAAATTAGTACTACTGCACTTAACTTTATGAGAAAAAATTGTATGATTATCATGTGTATGTTTGCTATAACTAATAAGAGCGTGATAAAAAATAAGAGTATTTAGGTTCAATCAGCGTTCTCAAAAATATAAAAATGTTCAACCGACTTATTTAAAAGGTTTGTAAGAAAATTTAGTATATATAAAATATAATGTGCTAGATATGATTTAAATCTCATACTTAGATGTACACATTAAAAAAAAAAAATTAATAATAGTAAAAAGTTCTTAAACTACTTTGGGTTAAAAAATTAATATTTAAGGTTAAAAGAGATCAGAATGATAGGTGTAAAGCATAAAATAAGATGTTCTATATGAATTATAAGGTGAGCTGTAAAGAATAAAATAAGCTTGTTAAGTATTTGGATTTTAAGTTACATTTTAAATGGTATTTTTTTTTTGTGATAATCAAAATTTGTTTTATATTGTTTTTGGCTAAAGTATAGCATTTACTTATTACTGCATTAGATAGAGTGACACATTGCATAGGTATGAAAAATAGTTTAAGCTTTTATATGAAAAAGACTACATAGCCCTTTCCAATTCCAATTTGTGATATAAGTTTACGTTTTAGTGAGTGGTTGCTGCTATTCCACTGATTCATATATAATAAAGGTAACATGATCTCAATAACACTTCAAAAGATGAAACACTTCAAAAGATGAAAAAAATAAAAGTCTTGAAAGTTGTATTATAGGGGTGTAAGAGTAAATCCAGCTCACACGTTTACTCATTACCATTCATTTCCGTTAAGTTAATAATGAATATACTCATTAGTTTTAGGATGGTTGAAAAACTTTACAACTTCACTTACTGTATGTGGTTAACTAGGTTGAGTTATTAAATCTTAAAATATCAAAATTTATATATTTGAAACAATTTTAAATTAGAAATGATAATTTTAAGATTTAGTAACCAACACAAATCTAATTCAAATGTGAAATGTACTATAAATAATTTTTTTAATAAATAAATACCCCAAAGATTAAAGATTACATAAGAGAACATTATATAATTTATATTTTTTTCAAAATATAAAACATATCAAACAACTAACAATATAGTTGTACTCATTTATACTTGAAAAATTATAAAATCATGTTTAATTTTATAATCATGTTTTAAAATTCAACTTACTCATTTCTATAATTTATTTACATGTATTTATTTTCATAAATGTTTTAAAAAAATGCACTTCAAGGTAAAAAGAAGTTGTCTTTAGCTACTTATATCTCACTAAAATGCGCATGTACTCCTACATTAGGATGAAATAAAAGAAAATAGAATGAAAAATATGCAACATGACCTGGTTTATTTATTTATGATTCTGTTTAAACTGCTGCTGCTTGTATTTCCTATTTATTTATGATTCTGTTCAAATTTGGCTCTTGTTTTCCTTACGTAATTATGTTTTGTTCTACTCCTTATTTTATTTCCATTTCAAGTTTTTATGGTTTAGTACTGTATTAGAATTTAGTCCTCCATAGTAGAGATTGTGATAATAAGCTAGTAAGCTCTCTAATACCATTTTGAATAATTCCAATAAAGTTTATTGGACCTATCAAGTTCTAGATGTGCACGCTTAATGTGAGAGGATGTGTTACAAAAGTGAGTGCTTAATATTAAAAAAGTTGTTTAGTTATCACATTACCACTTCAAAAGAAAAAATCTGTGTTTTGTATTAATTTTTACTAATTAAATAACATTTAATAATTTATAACTATAGGTCGTCTTATTTCTCGGATGGAGAAGTGTCATGGTTTGATATTTTCTTTCCAGGATTATTTGATATATTTTATTGCTTACTATATATATATATATATATATATATATATATATATATATATATATATAATTAGATACACTTATTTTTATGCACATTTCATGTTTCTATTTCTTTAATTATATTTTTAAATTTCAATATTTTGAACTTGCATTGAATTCTCTATATAACATCATTTTATACATTTCAATATTTTGAACTTGCATTGTATTCTATATATAACATCCTTTTATATAGTACTTAAGGGTACTTAAGGATATCAAGTGTAACATCCCTAAAATTTACCCTCTAAGTAATTATCATATGCAGGTAATAATTAATAAAATAATATATACATATCACAAAAGTAAAACATGTATATATATATATAAAGAAAAAAGATTAATGCGTTTCATCAACTCATGGAGGAATCTCAATATCTGTCAAATCCTCTGTAACATACAACTCATGGAGGAATCTCAATACCTGCCAAATCCTCTGTAAAATACGATCATAGCATATTTAAAAAAAACAAACATCACATAGAAGAAAAGGGTAAGGTAGAGAGTTTAAAATGTATAATCATAAAGTTTAAATCTTATATTTTAACCAAAATACCACAATTTAAACACTCATCAGTCATCTCATACATCACATTATCATTTCCATTTGTGTACAATAACACATGATATATATACATTGACTCATATTTAAAGACACTTGACTCTACTTCTAGAAGACTCATGCATTGAATTAGACTCAGAGGTTTGCCCCTGTCATACCATCCTCCAAAGTGAGTTCCTCACAGTCACAATCACAAATGGTCTATCAATCTCTCATCAATCCTCATATAACAAGGTTAATCCATATAGACTAGGATAATCGGGTTTTTTTCACACCTTGACGCAGTTATATAAACCTCCTCCGACTCTCAACACTTGAAATCTTCATCTATATGATTCCAATATATAAGTAGAGTCAGATACCTCCTTTCCATTGTGAGTTCACTAGGACAAACACATGGCTCAAATCCTTAAACATTGCACATCCTAGACAAATCTCAACACGATATCTCCTTTCCTGAAGATATTATGTTGTGATCACACATTTCACAATCAACATACTATCATACATCACAACTCATATATCTTCTATTTTCAAATGCATACATCATTCATTTCAAAACTCATTCAAATAATCTCTACATCTTTATAAGCATTCAACTTTAAACTTACTAACATTCAAATTCATCATTTTAGATAGATATACTACTATATCAATTAGTCTTTTCCCAAAACTATTCAATAACTAACTCATCAATCTATCAAAATCACAATCAATCATACAATCTACCAAATCATCAAAACTATTATTAATAATCACACAATTTCAATTCAATTTAACAAAACTTGCAAGAAGATTTTGGAACATGGTGACCACGTCACCTCCATATCCAGGTCTTCTAGCCTAGGGTTTTATATAAAAGTAAACTAACATTTATAAAATAAAAAAAGTATGTAACTAGTTTTCCTTATTTGGCTTAAAGTAGAGTATTTTTCAAAATAGCTCCAAAGCCTAGAAATCACATAGGATCTCTTAACTCCGTTTAAGAATCCGATCGGATACTCTTACTCTATTCAACGCCAAGAGCCTAAAGGTGACATTCGATCTTTAGTCAATGACAGGTAAAGCCATAGTTCTACAGAGAAGGTAGGGGAGGAAAAAGAATTCTATTATAGAGATAATGGTTTTATAAAAATGAGATCTAAATAACTGATTTCCTAATTATATGAACTTTTCATTTTAACAATAAAATATTTCGATATCATTTTACTAATATCACTTCTACTCTAAAATTAATTTCTTAGTCCTTACATACTACTATTATAGAGCAAATTTCTAGGGTCTTATACCAACAGACACTACTACACAGATACTGTTTTTCCTCATAAATTTGCAATCTATGTTACTTTTCTAACATTGTTTTCATTTTATACATTAAATATAAAAATAATAATACATAGATTTTTATTTAAATAAATATATAAAATTAAACTTGATGTAAATATAAATTTTAACTTATTAGAATATCATGATGTAAATAAAGGTGCAATAAAATAAGGTTTGTATGTCCATGTCATGATTTCGTGGAAGGTTACTCATAAATTTGTGTAAATAATTTGCATTCCAAATTTTGCAGGGATTGATGGAATGGGACTTGGACTTATTTTACATCATGAGAAGCTGGGAAGGTTTGTGTTCATTTAATGTTAAGGCCTAATGGCACACAACCAAATTGTCATTCTAGGAAATTTTAGGAATGCACTTTTTAGGTGATAAGATGATTTTGAAGGAAAAGGGTTATCAATTGATATGTGAGAAATACCCTTTTTGGTTTCTTTTTCTTCAATGAAGGATTTTTGATATGTGGTGCTTGCATATTCCAGTAGCGGATCGAACACCATTTACAGGTACACTTTTTTCCTCTAACTCATTATACTATTTCGTGCTCAAATTGAACTCTTTACACTACTTTTTTTTTTTTCCCTACTTTTGTAAAATGGTTGAGAGTATGTTGGTTGTGTTTAAAATGCGATTACATGTTTCTTCTTACGTTTGTAGAAATTCTTTCACTGATTTAATCCGGCATAATTTATTGTTATGTATACTTTCCTCTTGCAGAAATTGTGAAAATAGTTGAGAGAACAGTTAAGTCAGAATATCAACGTTCACCAAACAGACCCATTTATCTTGTTGGAGAATCTTTAGGAGCATGCATTGCGCTGGCTGTTGCAGCTCTTAACCCTGATATTGATCTTGTACTAATTTTGGCAAACCCAGGTAGCTTTAATTAACGTAGATAAGGTTTATTCTCTTTGATTTTATTTTTCTGCACAATAAATGAGTTCAAGCAGGATTTTAACTTTAGAGAATCTCTAATAGCCGCTGTGAACTACTAATTCACTGTTATATAAATACTAAAGATGGACAAAACTTGATCTGAACTTTGCAAACCAATTTGGCAGGTACTTCGTTCAGCAGGTCAAACTTGCAACTTCTAACACCATTATTGGAAGCTTTGCCTGATCCACTCTCTCCAGGCCTGCCTAACATTCTCAGAACCACGGCAGGTTTGTGTATCGTGTTCTGAAGGCTATGTTTTTTTTTCTTTCTTTATGAACTATTTTCTAATGATTAATTGCATCATTATGGAAGACAAAAGAATCTCTGTATATACTTATTTTAAGAAAATAAATCTGATTTTGTGCTGCTTCTTAAGAAAACTTTTGAAATATACGCTATTATTCCTTCTCATAAAAGCTCCCCCCCTAAGCATGGACTACATATAAGATAATGCACTATATACAATGAAGTACAGTCACGAATACGATATAAGCACAGGCACTGAGATGTGACTAAATTAAAACATAGGACACCGGACACAAAATACACACACACACACACATATATATATATATATATATATATATATTTATATGATTATAAATCTATTAAAATTTACTAATTATATTTCATAATCTAAAAAAATTAAGAGAAACAGTTATAGAAAAAAGTCGAAGAGAAGAAAAATTTATGTAAACTGTTATGTTTGACTATTACATTTGGTTATCCTCATTGAAAAATAGAACTTTTAAATCATGTTCATCAAGAGATAAGCTAACAATCTCAATAATTCCATTATCATCTAAAGAAAAGTCATCTATTGCAATATTTGCAATATTCTACAGTTTAAATTCCTTTCTTTTACATTTTGAGGAATTTTCTGAAGAGAAGGCAAAGATTTCTATGGACAAATACTAGATTCTTTGCCTTTTGAGATGTCATCTTATTTCTTTTTAAAGGATGTATAAAGGAGTACGTATTCCAATTTGTTTCACAACAAGAAGGAAAACATGCATGAGTTATATTTTGAACTGTTAGTGCATGAGCTCTATGAACCGTTCACCTTGATTTTGCATCCATTTAAAGAGCCAATATTGGCAAAAGCTTCTTTTACATTTGAAAAGTTCATAAACACTATATTTATTTATCTCCTTACATGCACCTCATCAAATACCTCTTAAAATATTTCTTTCTCTTATGAGTAAGTTTCACATCTTGATCTCTTTATGAGTCTTTATTTAGCCCTTCATGTCTATAATATCTAAAACATTAAAAATATATAAACATAAATTAAAATTAATGTAATATTATAAATAAAATGTTTACAACAAAATATAATAATAAACTAATTTAATAATATAATGTATTACCTTGGATTTAAAGAATGATTAAGATAATAAAGAGATGTGCTACTCTTAGTCACAGAACTCCTACACCGTGTCATGTATGCATCTACCCTATCTCCCTCCGTGTTTGTGAAGTGCTGCAGCGCCTTGAAGCTGCGTCAGATCTTTATGGATTATATATAAGATAATAAATGCTTTATGAAAAAGGAACTACTCTTGAAACACAACCTGATGCAGGGAACCTAGTGAAAGATTCCATTTGTAGGTTGTTTATATTATCATACAGTTGTCTAAGTCTCAGCAGTAAGTTTTGCTTAGTCAGTAGTAGGTTTCTTGTTGTTTTCAATGCCTCAAATCGTAACCAAAATTCCATTCATATGCCCTTCTCCTTGAATTTTTCAATGATAAATATGGATGGATTTTGTGTCATTTACGTATAATTTTGTATTATTTCCAAGTACCTTTCATAGCATCTATGCTCCGTTGTTTTATGTCCGACAATATTTTTGGTGGATCTATTACGTTTTCGTCCTTGACCACATAAATGTTTCATGCCTTTGCTGGATCTTGTCTTTGAATCTTTATGTCATTTCCTACCTTTCATTATTTAATATTTAATCGGTGCCTAGTGAAACGGGATTTTCCAATTTTTGTTGCTTTTGCTTATTTTCCCTGAATCGTAGTTCATTAGATAATTAAAATATTAAATCAGCAGTTTCAATGACATAAGGTGCATACGCTAAGTTTTCTACTTACTGATCCTTACCCACTGAATAGTTTTTCGGAAAATATAGCTTATAATTCATCGATCAAGGACCAATATACTGCCTTTCGTTTACCAAAGAAAATGATGCCATTTTCCATTTATGTCATCAACATTTCTTGTAACATTAGGTGAATCTCTGAGGAGGGTGTTGGATAATGTGGTCCAAGGGCTTCCTCTACAAAATACGGCTGGAGAGCTACTGAAGGATTTAACTACTTTCTCATTATCTTTGCCTGTAAGGTTCATTTGCTTTCGTTCAAAAATAGTGAAATTTCTATTGAGGCCTTTGTTTATGCTCTGAATAAGTAAGCACTTTGTATGAGAAAAAACAATGCACGTGCCATATTCTTGAAGAAATGTAAATGAAAATTGGATAGCTTATTTTGTTTCTTTCTTGCAACCAAACTTCATAAAATTGGAATATGCTGGACTTTTGAAGAGCATGAATTGACTTACTGAATTTTCTTTAATTTGGCTTCTTAGCGTTAAGCTTGATTTTTGAGCTTTCCCATCATTTACCTTTAATATTCAAAATCTTTTGTTGATTGAATTCTCAGGTTCTTGCTGACATATTACCAAAAGAAACACTTAAGTGGAAACTAAAGATGCTTAAGTCAGCTTCTGCTTATACCCAATCACGCCTTTATGCTATCAAAGCACAGACTTTGATTCTTTGCAGGTTCATTCTCTTTGTCATTGTGCATATTTTAACGGTGAAAACACGGAGTCATAAGTATTTCACTAACTTGGTTAAAAATGTATTTCATTAACTTTTCACTTCCCGCTAGAAGTGAATTACATCATATAGTTAGACTTCAATGTAGGAAATCTGTGAACGGAAAAATCTCATAATTTATAAACCAGATCCTGATCAGTTGCTATGGGTTAACAATAAATAAAACATAAAAGCTTAAATGGTCAAAATTAATGTTTTATTCTGAAAACAAGATTAAATTATCATGAACCTGGTGTGGGATTTCCCATTACTAATTGCTATTCTTTCTACCTAGTTCGTGCGCTTATTAAATTGAATAATGAATTTCTTGGGTGGATGGTAAATTAATCTCACCGAATATCTGATATACCCAGCATATTTGCTAGTGTATGAAGTTAAACTTACTTTGTGATTTTCCCATCTAGTGGAAATGATCAATTACTACCTAGTATCCAGGAAGGTGAAAGATTACTCAATTTACTGCCTAAATCTAAATGCGAGCTTCGTAAATTTGATGACAGTGGCCATTTCCTATTCCTGGTATGGATTTCTCCATTTATACATTTCTTCAAACCTGTATGCTTATGTTTGCACTCTGGCATGCATCAGGATCCTTTACATCTGATGGGAGAAAAACGATATTAAATATCAGTTAGGCGTTCAAACAAACCCTAATATGTAACTGTGTCCACTGCTAGCAGGAAGGTAGCATTGACCTGGTAACGATAATCAAGGGCACTTCATACTACCGCCGTGGCAAGTATCATGATTATGGATCAGATTTTATACCGCCAACACCTGATGAAGCCAGAAAAATAATAGAATCGAACAGGTAAAAATAAGAGGATTAATTTAATCATACAAACCATCAATTAAGAACTACAAGAGACTTAATAGTATATATCATAAAGATTGTAGATTGGAAGGAGAGCTCAGCCATGATCAGTTGCTAGATAAGCTGATATTTTTTTTCTGTGGGTGAATATCAATTATATATATATATATATATATATATAGTATCTGGCAATTTATCTTTGCTCTGATTAACTGATTGTAGAATTAATTATAACTTTGACACGTTTCACTTTTAATGCTTCCAGTTTGTTTAACCTTGTGGCAAGTGCTGTAATGCTCTCAACCTTGGAGGACGGGACGATTGTAAAAGGCCTTGCTGGAATTCCCTCAGAGGGGCCTGTTTTGTTTGTTGGGTACCACATGCTCCTGGGTTTAGAAAAAATTCCCCTGGTTTCTCGAATTTTTTTGGAAAGAAATATACTTATACGTGGGATTGCTCATCCCATGATGTTTACGAGATCTAAAACTGGAAAAATGCCAGATTTATCTTCTTTTGACAAATTCAGAATTATGGGTGCTGTCCCTGTAACACCGGCTAACTTCTTCAAGCTTTTTTCTTCTAAATCCCATGTGCTATTATATCCCGGAGGGATGCGCGAGGCTCTTCATAGGAAGGTAAATCCTTTATCTTTCACATGCAATTATGAATTTGCTCGTTTCACTACTTCTAAGGTCTTTAACTTGTATATACCATCTTGGACACGAATGCAAAATGCTGGGCCATGTTTTTTAAAGAGCATGTGAAACTTGCATGAACTATTAGATATCACTATAAAATTCATTTAAAAAAAAGAGAAATCGGAAATTGAATGAAGTTTTGTGATTGTAGACATATTTTGGGTTGGATATACCTTAGGCTAGCTTTATCTGTATTATGCTTTGAAATATACCGACTTGTTTAAAATCTCCAGCATTGTAATAATTCTCAGGGTGAAGAATACAAGTTATTCTGGCCTGAACAATCTGAGTTTGTCAGGATGGCAGCAAGATTTGGAGCCAAAATTGTACCATTTGGAGCAGTTGGAGAAGATGATCTTGGTCAAGTAAGTGTTGGTCTTTCTAAACCAATCCATTTCCTTTAAGAAGTGCTTAAAAATGCTTGCATTTGGCAAAGCGTGATCTATTGTTTTTTTCGAAAGCAAAATTCTACTTCTCATATCTACAAACATGTCTCTGTAAGGATTTAATCTTGGTTCACTCTGAGTGAAATGGTTCTTTTCACCGCCATCCAAGTGTTACATATCACCAAAAGAATTTTAACTTTGCAAGTAGTTATTAGCATATACATCTCAGGTTATTACCACATAATTTTCCCGTGATATGTGGATATGCCTTGCACCTGGAATTAACACATCATATCACATTGGCCTTTTCAGGTAGTTTTTGATTATAATGACTTGGTGAAGATTCCGTACTTTAGGAATGAAATAGAAAGTCTCACAAGTGAGGTTGTGCATTTGAGGTATCTTGTTTGTTGTGTATTTTACCATACCAAATTGTGAACATAACACCTACACATACGTCTTTGTTGTCCTTTTTATCTGCTGTTTATGTATAAACATACATTATTGTATTAATATATCCCTTACAAATTGGAAATCTAGGAGTGATGTTGGTGGCGAGGTGGCAAATCAGCAAGTGCATATGCCTTTAATTTTGCCTAAAGTTCCTGGGCGATTCTACTATTATTTTGGAAAACCATTTGAAACGAAAGGTATGCCTAAACATATTTACAGCTCGCAATGTCCATAAAATGATTTTTTTCCTTGTTTTAAATTAATGAGATATTGTTTGACAGGGAGGAAACAAGAACTCAAAGATAAGGAGAAATCTCATGAGTTTTATTTACAAGTGAAATCCGAGGTAGAGAGCTGTATTGCTTACTTAAAGGTGAAAAGAGAAAGCGACCCCTACAGGAGTATAGGACCTCGGCTGTTATACCAAGTGACTCATGGCTTTGAATCTGAAGTTCCAACATTTGAAATTTGATTGTTTTGCTCACAAAAAAATAATTTTATAATTGGTTTAGAAAGGGCATTGTATTCCTTGGGTTGGAAGCAAACTTTGTATATTACCAGTAGTTTCAGTCATTGTTTTCTGGCCAAAAGGCATAATTCTCGGAGAAACATTGTAGTAGAACATTTTTTCGAAGTTTAAATCAATAAGTGATAAATTATAATAATTTATAATTGGGAAAGGATAACAACTAGTCAAGTTTTATTTAGAAGGGATTTCTATTGCTTATGTGTTACAAGGTGACCTAGTACGTCCTGCCTTGCTCGGGTTTACTTTGCTTAAGGAGTAAAGAGGAAATCTATACTTATTGAAGACAAATTTCTTGAACTTATTCAAAATTCTGAATTACTACTATCAAGGCAAACACTTCCTGCACCCATCACGGCACTGAAAAGATAGTTATCATTCTGTCTCTTTTTTAATATTCCAGAAAATTTATTCTAGAAAGATGATGAAAAAGGAATTTCGTAAGTGTTTTTGAGGAGATGGGAAAATTTGTATTTCGGAAAAGACATTTTGAAATATAAAAATTATATTTTGGAATGACGTTTCTTTAATACAAATTTTGCTTCCAATTCTAGAATACAAGCTTATTTTGGAATACAACTTTTGTATTTTGGAATTCTCTTTCCATAACTTATTCCATACTCCCAATTTTCTATTACGGAATCATAATTCCGTAACCTATTTTCTGAACCCAATTTTCGAAAATACTCACTCTCCATTCTACAAAACTCAAGAAAAAATTATTAAACCACTTACCTACATTGTTTATGATGTCTTCACAATGTCACCAGTACTTCAACTATGTCTCACCGGAGTAAAATCACCACCACAAACGCTGCAATGCACCCCAAATTTACCACCACCAGAAACCTTCCTCTGCACCTCATTCTTTTCCAATATATAAGATGAGAGTAAATTTGGAATTTAAAAAAAATTGATGAGGTGCATGTCACTATTGATGGGTGCAGGAAGTTTTTGCCTACTACTAGCCCATGGTAAATTCTTCCTCCAGCCCATGTTTTGATCCTGTATCATACTTTTTAAAATATCAAAAGTACCCTTTTAAAAAGTAATTTAGGTATTGATGTATGCTGGAGTGGTTGTGGTGTTACCCATTTGTGGTGGTTGGTGGTAGCTGGTGGGTGGTAATAGTGTTTGGTTGATGGTGGTGATAGGTAGTGGGTTTTCAATTTATGTTTCGTTTTCTTTCTTTAATTTTAGATTATGCAATTGAGAGACCTCTTATATTACAAAACCTTGAAGTTAATATATATATTTTTTTTTTATTTTAGCTTATAAAATCTGAAATACAAATTTTATACTGTGGAACTTACACTTTGGAACATGTATTTTGTATTTCAAAACATATTATATAGAATACAAATTTTGAATTTTGGAACATATATTTTTTAATACAAAATTTGTATTTCGTATTATATGTTCTGAAATACGAAAATTGTATTATGGGTTGTATGTTAAAAAATATAAAATTGTATTATGAATTGTATGTTCAAAAATATAAAATTGTATTTTGAATTGTACAATATATAATATAAATTGTATTTCAGAATGTATGTTTTAGAACTTAAAATTTTGTATTTTGGATTGCACATTCCATAATATAATTTTTTTTAAACATTTTTTAGCATTTAATTTTTTTCGTATGATTGTAAAACATTGATTATTGAATGTGGAGATGAAATTTCAAATTTGGACCATAATATCTATAAAGTAGATAAGAAAGAGTTTGACTTAATGAAGTTTGTGACAAGTGAAAATGAATTGGTTGGAAAAAATTGTATTGGAGTTTTTTTATAACAAATGAGATAAATAGAGTTTCACTTATTTGTGTGAAAAGTTTGACACCTAATGTAATTATGTTGTGACGTATTTATGTAGGTATTTAGTATGTGAGATACTTACTTTAATGAGTACAAAGGGTAACCTTTCGACTTAGTTTTTTGTTATTCTTATATCAAATGGACAATAGGAAAGAGTGACATATGTTGTTAGGTTGTGAAAGGGTGACAAGTATAGAAAATACAAACATGATTTGGAGATGACTGAATTGATATAAGAAAATGTGATCAAAATTTTTAAATTGTAAGGTAAAGTTGCCCGCAATGGTGAAGTTTGGGTATTAAAGGTAATATATGAGAATTATAACCATGGAAAGGCTAAAACATTAGTTGGTCACCTCTATACTAGCAAGTTAAATTCAAATGGACATTCTCTAGTTGTTGACATGATTAAAACTCTAGCGAAGTCGACAAACATATTACTTATTTTGAAAAAGAACAATGAGGAGGATGTCACAAAAATAAAGCGAGTGTACAATGTCAAATATGCATACAAGAGATCATTGAAATGCAACAACTAATGATGTTCCTAAAGCGTGATAAATATATTCACAAGAGTAGGTGTAATGAGTCTTCACAAGTTGTCATTGATGTTTTCTGAACAAGCACTGATCCAGTTAAATTATTGAATGCATTTAGCATTATGTTGTTGATGGACACCACTAACAAAACCAATAAATATAGGTTATCCTTACTTGAGATAATAGGTGTAACATCCACATGATTGACTTTCTCTACTGCTTTTGTGTTGTTTGTAAGGGAACAAGAAAATAACTTCATTTGGAATCTAGAAGAACATATAGGCTTGTGTTTAAGATCATATGTTCCCTCAAGTCATTGTTAGTGACAAAGACCTTGTTTTAATAAATTTAATTAGCATTGTCTTTTTTGAAGCTTCCAACCTTCTATGTGGATTCTATATTAAAGCAAAGTGTAAAATATTAGTGAATTTTGTGTAGGCTTGGGAAGTTATTATGAATGCATGAGTAACTATGATGGATTGTTTAGATTGTGATGCATTTGTGTATGTCCGAAGCGTGTTGAAGTTGTTTGTTCAACATAACTGTTGTTTCTTAAATATGTGAATGACGTATGGGTCATCCAACACAAGGAAAAATTTGTGAAGACATAGACATATATATGATGATATATTTGGGGAATACAATATGAAAGAAAGAGATATGTTTGTATGTGTTCATTAGTTCTTCTTAATATACATGTAAAAGTTCTAGGTTCTAACTTCTTGTTTGTTTTGTAATATGCAGGTTTGAATGTGCTCATTGGAATTTGAAGCGAGTATTTCAAAATAGTATGAGAAACTTGTGTGTTGGGACACAGTTAACAACGCTATAATACTACAATAAAATGAAATTAAGGCATCAGTTGAGAAAAAAAATTGGCTCATTGTGGAACACACTTTCCATGTCAATTTGTATAAAAGACTAGTGGGTTTTGTATCTAAATGATGTATATTGTCGAAGAATTTGATCGAGTTTAATATGTGAGTATTGATAATGAACATTGTGGATTTATACTGAGATGTACTCATGGTTTATCATGTGCTTGCAAATTAGCTAAATATGACTCAAGTATCATACCATTGAATAAAGTTCATGTTATGTGGACTAGATTGAGTTTTTCTAATATGTCATCATGCGATTTATCGTGATGTAATTCTAGCTTTAATTGCACATGATTTATCCTTGCTTCTTTCAAGATTGCGTGATGATGTTGTTGTTTGAAGATGAGGCAGTGGAATCATGGAGTTTTGGACGTGTGAGATGGATTAAGAAGTGTAAGAGAGTGAGGTTAGGCTAACAATCTTAGGAGGAAACTCGAGAGAGTTTTGAAAATTTTGACTACTCTAGAGAGATGTTTTAGAACAAGAAGAGTCATTTGGACAACACTTCAATTCTTATTCATTTAAAAACTCCAATTTTTGAAGAAACAACAAAACTAGATGGATCGAGGTCCAATAAGTCTTTTAGCGTTTGCATCTTTTTCTCTTGGTGGAGTTATGGGTTAGTTAACAATGCTCGTTGGGTCAAGATGAACATTGTTCATGAGGTGGGATGGACAAACATGGGAGGATTTATTTTTGTCCCGCATAATTTTCTTTTGCATTTTCATAAATATAAAATGCACATTTTGTCTTTTTGGTTTATGAAAGGAGACTTTTAAATCATGCAATTTGAAAGTCATTTTTCGTATGAAAAAATAAGCTTTCGGGATTGTGCAATCCAAAACTCAATTTGACGCAATCCAAAAGTCAATTTGACTTTTGAATTGTACAATCTAAAAGTTTTTTTACTTTCAGATTTAGAATTATCCTCCATGGTTTACGTAGCCATAAATACTATTTTTTATTCATTTAGATCTATTGACTTTGTATATCATTCCGTGTAAATATAAAGATCTTATCCTATAGATCTATTGTGATATGGAAACTTGAGAATTATAATAATAGAAACAACAATCCTAACTGTCATCTCTATATTTGGTTTACTTGTAAGTTTCTTAAAGTTCTTTTTAACTTTTGATTGTATAATTCAGAAATCACTTTTTTCATGAAAAAAATAAATTTTACAATGTGCAAATAGTTTTTTCATAATATAGATTGTAATTCAAAAGTATATTCTAAAATACTCAATCTAAAAGTTACTTTTTGACTTTAAATTTTGGAGTCCAAATAACCATCCAATAATGATTTACAAGAAAATTGAGAGGTGCAGGAAGAAATGTTACCAACATGATTTTCATATGGAGTGATTCTAGTTAAGAAGTGGTATGGGCGAGTCCACTTAGAAGCTTTCTTTGCAACTTTAGTTGAATTATTCGAGGTTTTTTAGAGTTTTTAGAATTGCAAGTCATTACTAATTTTTTATTTTATTATTAATATTATTAATATTATTATCATTGTTATTATTATTTATTATATTAATTTACTTTAATCATTATTTCTTATTTAATATTTAAAATATTATTATTATTATTATTATACTATATAATTATAATAAGTTATGCTACAATATAATAAATTATATGTTTACGTATATAACATAACGTAGACATGTAATCACTTATACATTTGAACTCATAATCAATTATCTATTTGACGCAGTGAAAATTTTGCTGTATAATAATAAAAAAAAGAACAAATGTGCAAAATTTTCATATGACTTTCACTTCTTTTATTCATATCCTTGAAAATGTGGAAAAATATTTTTCCTACAAATTCATTCTTCCATTTCTTTGCAAATTAGTGAATGTAATAGGAAGTGATAACTGTTAATTGTTAGAATTTTTAGCATTGATTCTGTTTTAATTATAGAATTTTTAGAGATTTTGTTTAGTTGGAGATTTTATTGTTTATTTTTCTGTTTAATGCGTTTTGGTTGTGGTAAGAGAAAAGGTTGTTGAGATTTAGGTAAAAGGAAGACAGAATGAGAAACGCAGAGATTAAGGAAAGGAGCAAAAAAATAGATTTCAAGTGACTTCTTGCTTACGCTAAAGGGAGAGCTCGAGCTAAAATTCACTAAAATCAGAAAGAAGCTCTAAACGAAAGCGTCAACGCCACTGAAGGTGTGAAGTGCGAAATAACAGCCGCTCTGTAACTGACACCAGGAAGGATTTATAAAAGAAATACTAGGTTGAGCTGGAGGATCATAATCTTTTGGAAGATCTTTTGAAGCACTTTTGTGATCAAGAATTTTCCTTTTTCCTTTTCCATTGTATTTCATGGCTACCATGCGTAGCTAATTTCTTTTCTTCTTGGGATTGAATGTAAAGTCTCACTTTCATATGCACTCTTAATATTATTTTTATGTCATTCAATTTAATTACTTTCGTTAACGTTTTGTTTAGCTTTCGTATATCTCAAATTTCTTATTTTGATTGGAAAACATTATCTGAAATTGGAAATAAACGATAACTCATTACATGTATACGTTCAGGAATGAAGTGTAACGTAATGACTATTCATTGCAAATGCTCTTAATCCTGATTAATTTAATCCAGTAACTAGGAATAGAGCTAGATATTTTAATATATGAATTTCAATGTTAGAGGAATCAAGTTGAAAAGGTTTTGATTTGCACAGAACGGTAATTTAATAAGAATGACATAATTACTTAATTATGAGTGTATGGGAAGGAGAGTCAGTTACAATTCAATCCCAAGGTTTTTATTTCTATTAATTTTATCTCTTTAAATTGTTTTCTTGTTACAATTTCTTAAACAAACCCATCATTATTAATTGCTCATATTCACTAGATATATATATTTGGTTTTTAAACTCCGTTCTCTGTGGAAACAATACTCATCTTATTTACTATACTACTTGAGGACTCAGTACACTTGCTAATAATCCGTTAAGGCTAGAGCATCTATAATTTGAGTAGCACGCTCCACATCCACTTCCATCATAGTTCCTCCTGCTGCTGCGTCAATGATCATTTTTGTATTTGGCCTCAATCCATTGTGGAAAATGTTTAACTATGCAATGTCCTCAAATCCATGATTAGGACATCTTCTAAGCAGCACCTTGAATCTCTCCCATGCTGCACACAAAGCTTCATCTGATCCTTGTCTGAAATTTGAAATTTCTGATCTAGCCTTTATAAAACGGGATGGAGGGAAAAATCTCTGTAAAAACTTTTCCTCCACATCACTCTAGTGCGTCAGGCTTTGATTAGGATGCAACTTTAACCATTCTTTTGCCTTTCCAGTCAATGAGAAAGGAAACAACCTCATATATGCACCATCTTTATCCTAATCTTTGAATCCCATGGTAGCTGTCAATTCGTAAAAGGTTGACAAATGAGTATAAGGATCCTCATGCTCCATTCCAGTGAATTGATTAGCACTAACCAGCGTCAGATGTGCTGGCTTTATTTCTATAGCTCGAGCTGTGTTAGGAACAACTATGCTTGAAAAATGTCTGGGCCCTTGTTGTAGAGCATAATCACCCAACACTCTTCTTGGTGGCGAATCAGCCGGATCGACATGACCGTTGGCCTCTTCTTCCACTTCTTTGCAAATTAGTGAATGTAATAGGAAGCGTCCTTATTTTTTTTTTCCACAAGAAGATTACTCCCAAAACACAAACAATGTAAGGAAACAATATGACTTAACATACTTCAGACATGAAAAGATTATAAAAGGGATATAGGAAAAATTTTGACTTAAATTCAATAAGATCAATATTTCTCAAGTCTATTTAGTCAATGACTAAACCAATAAACTCATACATTGCCTTTTTTTAACTAATAATTATATTTTAAATATTAAAAATAATATTACTTTTTAATCATATAATGTATTATAATTTATATTAAATGATCGTACCTAAAATTTATAATTTATATATTAAATTAGTGTATCTAAATGTTAGAACTAGCTTCATTGATATAATTTTTAAAAATATTTTATTTTGTAATTTTTTGAAATAAAAATTATTTTTTATTTTACTGAAACGGAGTTAAAATTGCCCGACATAATACTAGAATAAATCTAAAAATAGAATGAACTTGTCACATCATTACAACTTGTACCGGGTTAACGGCTTTCATACCTTATACGTTGAAACTAAGAAATTATATACACTTATACAAAAAATAAGTGTATATAATTTTATAAATAGGATTCTAGTGATACGGTACAGCGTCAATTAAAAGAGAATTATTATAAATAAAAGTAATGACAATTTTATGAATAAATAAAAATGTATTATATCTAGCTACAGTAAATATGAAAATTTTTTATTATAGACTTTTTTTTTTTTTTTTATCATTCGTATCAATATTGATTATAGAATTAATATAAAAAGTTTTAAAATCGATATAAAATCTATTCTTTTTATGATCGATGTGACAGAAAATTTACAATAACATCAAAATAAGCTTGAAGGATACTATTTTCCTTTAAAGATTCTTTTACTCTGGTAGTGTTTTTTTGTTTTTTTTTTTTGTCTAATTTATATATACGCATTGTTTTCTTACTTACGGTGTAGAAATGACATATGAATTATTGTAGGTGCGCGTGTTTGAAGTTGGCTTTTGTCTCTGCATGTCAACTTCTTTACAAAAGGAAGAAAGCAAATTGGTGATGGAACCCTTTCTCTTTATTTCTACACGTGCACCACTGTATGAAACCACGTTATTATTAATAATCAATGCTTGATTAATTTAGTTGCAAAATTTACATATATATATATATATATATATTTATTGACACTCCAATATATTTATTAAAAAAGTTAATATTTTTTATTTTGTTTTTCTTTTTTTTCTTTCTATAATCTTGCGATGGTATTGAGAGTTAAGAAAAGTTGGACAAGGATGTGATAACTATGAATAAGAAAGAACAAAAAATATGATAACATGGAAGAAGGTGTTTTTTATTGAGTGTCCTCTTTTTGTTTACAATAGCTCACTTAATATAAAATTCTAGGGAACTAAATATAAAAATTATTCTAAATAAATACATTTGATATTCTTTGATATTCTACTGATATTCTTTGATACTCCCTTGATTATATTTGATATTCTCTGATATTCCCTTTATTATCTTTGATATTCTACGATTTGTTTCTCTGATAATAATATTCTAACACTCTCCCTCAAGATGAGTAGTGGGATCACCAATGCTTAGCTTGCTGAGGACACAGGTAAATGTTTTGCCTGTAACAACTTTGGTGAGAATGTCTGCTAACTGGTCTTCTGACCTTACAAATGGAAGCTCAATACTGCTATCCTCAATCTTCTCCTTGAAGAAGTATCTGTCCACTTCAACGTGCGTGGTTCTATCATGTTGTACAAGATTCTCCGAGATACTGATTGCTGCCTTGTTATCACACTTTAACTGACTTGGTAGTTGTGGTGGAAAACCAATCTCGGTTATCAACTTTTTGATCCATAAGACTTAAGTTATACATTTGGCAATTCCCCGGAATTCAGCCTCGGCACTTGAAAGAGCAACCACTTTCTACTTCTTACTCCTCCATGTCACCAAGTTATCTCCCACAAAAGTAAAATAGCCCGATGTAGATCTTCTGTCATTTGGATTACCAGCCCAATCAACATCAGTATAAGCTTCAATGTTTAAGTGTCCATGCTTTTGGAACATGATCCCACTTCATGGTGTCCCCTTCAAGTATCGGACAATCCTCTTGAGGTTGATGCATAAACTGGCTTATTACTCCTACTGCATATGCTATATCTGGTCGAGTGTGTGACGGATAAATCAATTTCCCAACTAACCGTTGGTACCTCTCTTTATTTTCCAGATTAGCTCCTTCCTCAAACTTTAAACCATGGTTAACTTGTATAGGAGTATCTATTGGTTTACAATCAACCATTCCTGTTTCTGCAAGCAAATCCATTATGTATTTTCTTTGGGAAATAAAGATCCCTTTGTTAGAGCGAAGAACCTCTATTCCCAAGAAGTACTTTAGTCCACCTAAGTCCTTCATTTCAAATTCTCTGAACAAGTTATTCTTTAGTTGTGCTATTTCTTCTATATCACTTCCGGTTATGATCATGTCATCCACATGTATTATTAGGCATATGATCAAATCTCCTTTTCTTTTCAAGAATAAAGTATGGTCAGAGTTGCTTTGTTTGTACCCGTACCTTTTCATGGCCACTGTAAACCTTCCGAACCAGGCACGTGGAGACTGCTTAAGCCCATATAATATCTTTTTTAATTTGCAGACTTCATTTCTTTGGAAGTCTTTAGAGAACCCTGGAGGAGCTTTCATGTGCACCTCTTCTTTCAAATCCCCATGCAGAAAAGCATTTTTGACATCAAACTAATGGAGTGGCCAATTTTTGTTTGCTGCTATTGAAAATAGTACTCTGATGGTGTCAATTTTTGCAACTGGTGAGAAAGTCTCTGAGTATTCAATACCATAAGTCTGTGTATAGCCTTTTGCCACCAATCTTGCCTTATATCGCTCAATGGTGCCATCTGCTTTATGTTTAATGGTGAAAACCCATCGGCACCCTGCTAGTTTCTTCCCTGTTGGTAAGATGCACGTCTTCCAAGTTTCATTCTTTTCTAGAGCTTCCATATCTGTTTTCATAGCTTCTCTCCATTCGTCCTTCTTACTGGCTTCGTGAACTGTTTTAGGAATATCTTCAGCTAGAAGAGAGGTAAGAAAAGCTCTTGCAATGTCTGTCACTCCTTCTTTAGTTATCTTCATAGGATATCTGGAATTCCGGGGAACATGTTCTAGAGAATATCGGTCAGGTGGTACCCCTCTGTTTCTTCTTGGCGGAAGTGTGAAAGGCTCTGGCTCTGGTTCTGGTGCTAACATGTCATTGTTAGTGACTTCATTCATAACAGGTGACAACTCAGTAGAGTGAAGATCACTTACCTCTTGTTGGACATTCTCAGAAGGATCCTCATTGGTTGTGTTGGTCCCTCCTACGTTGACAGAGACATGCTCGTTGGCTCCATCTACTTGCTCTTTTGGAACAGTTTCTTGGCAACTAAGGCACTTAACCAACTTGGTGGTTCACTACTTTTCTCCCCCTGAACATCAAGTTGGCTACTGAAGAAATATTCTGATTCTAAAAAATCACAATCCATAGTCACATGTACACGGTGAGTGATTGGGTTGTAGCATTGATACCCCTTTTGATGTGTTTAGTTCTGTTTGCCTTGGGAATATGAATAAACACAGAGCACCCAAAAACTTGTGGTGGTAACATTTGGACAGGAGAGAGATCAGTCTGAGTAGCTAGGATCTGTAGAGGTGTTTTGTGGTTAAGGGTCTTGGAGGGTAACCTGTTCAGAAGATAGGCCGGGGTAGCGACAGCTTCGGGCCAAAAACGTGTCAGAACCTGTGCATCAAAAATCATGGCACGAGTCATCTCTAGTAACTTACGATTTTTTCGTTTTGCTACACCATTCTGTTGGGGTGTGTTTGGACAGGAAGTTTGATGGATTAAGCCATTTTCTCTAAAAAATTCTTGCATTGATTTGTTAACAAATTCTCCACCATTATCTGATTTAAGTACTTGGATTTTCTTGTCAAACTGAGTATGAATCATTTAATAGAATGCATAGAATTTATCAGGTACTTCAGATTTGTGTTTTAGAAAATATACCCATGTCATGCGAGAGAAATCGTCCACAAATAATACAAAATACTGAAACTGATTATTGTGGGAATTAGGAGTTGGGCCCCACACATCAGAGTGTACTAATGAAAAAGCAGAATTGACTCTATTGTTATTAAGAGAAAAAGTAACTCTATGATTCTTTGCCCGTATACAAGTTTCACATTTGAGCCCGTATACAAGTTTCACATTTGATAGGCTCAGTGTTACTAGTAAATAAACTAGGAAATAAAATCTTAAGGTACCTAAATGAAGGATGTCCCAAACTTCTATGCCATAACCAGAGTTGCCTTGTAACTGTTCCATGAGCAAGCATGGCATGTCCCTTTTGAACAACCTCATCAACATAGTAAAGACCTTCACGTTCAGTACCACGCTCAATGATCTCCTTCGTAAGAATGTCCTATAAAATGCAAAAGTTAGAAAACATGAGAACCACACAATTAAGCTCCTTTGTAACTTGGCTTACAGAAAGTAATTTTGATGATAGTGCAGGAACATAGAGATAATTTTTTAATTTTAATTTTTCTGAAAAAACAATTGAGCCCCCTCCTTGGACCGCAATTAATTCTCCACTGGCTGTTTCAATATGAGTTTTAACATATGTAGAGAGACTGTCAAAATCGTGAGGGTCATGGGTCATGGTGTCAGTTGCTCCACAATAAAAAATCCACTGATCAGATTTTCTTGAGCTAGTATCCTTTTCTCTTTTCTCCCCTCCATGAGTGACTACGATGGTGGCAACCTTGCGATTTTTTGGTTTGGAATCTTTCCACCATTCGAGATAACCCACGATTTTGAAGCAAGTCTCCTTAGTGTGTTTCTTCATTCCGCAATGAGTACAGTGGATGTGACTTTTGTCTTCCTTGTGTCGTTGTGATGGATGCCATCTGACAGTTTCTGAGCGACTCCATCCTTGTCCCTTGTCAAGATTGGCTTGTGTTTGCTGAATCCCTAGGTCATTACGAAGCATATTTGCAATTTGCAAAATTTGCTCATCAATAATGGTTGAAGAGTTATTCTGGTTGTGATTCATGTTGTTGCCAATTTCATCATTTGAAAATTACATTTTTGGCTTTTTTTTTTGGCTGTGAAGGATAATGGTATAATGATGTTGGTTTTTGAGTTTCCAGGATCTAACACCGCTCTGATACCATCTTGCGATGGTATCGAGGGTTAAGAAAGGTTGGATAAGGATATGGTAACTATGAACAAGAAAGAACAAAGAATATGATAACATGGAAGAAAGTGTTTTTTATTGAGTGTCCTCTTTTTGTTTACAATAACTCACTTAATATAAAATTCTAAGAAACTAAATATAGAAATTATTCTAAATAAATACATTTAATATTCTTTGATATTTTACTGATATTATCTGATACTCCCTTGATTATATGTGGTATTCTCTGATATTTTTTGATATTCTATTATTTGTTTCTATGATAATAATATTCTAAGAATTTATTTTATCTAACTATTACTTTATCCTTAAGAACAGATCGTTAAATGGTTGATAGTTTTCATTAAGTCTAAGTTTAACAAAGAATTTCCATGCGAATGGTCGTTACTTCTTGAGGCTACACATATGAAAATGTGATTAATTTTACTCCAAAATCTCTACGGTAACTGGTTCATCAGTTTTTAACTATATATTACTCAATTTTTGTATTTTTATATAATATGTGACTTACGATTTTGCATCAACTCCATATTTATTGCTGATATAGAATAGTTGGGATGATATTTTAAAGATCTTACTCAATATTAAGATATTTATTCTCTGTTCTCTTTTTAAATAAGTTTTGCTGATATTTTTAATATGTTTAACATTTTTTAAAATATAGGATAGAAAATTTTGTTTGAAAATTATATAGTTATTTGATTTTTCTCATTTAAGTCATCACATGAATTAGTGATAGAATATTAAATTATTTTAATATAATCGTGTAATTATAAAATTTATTTAATAAAAACTATCTAACGTGCTTGGGGTAAAATTAATTTCTTCACTGAGGATAATTTTGACATTCATTTATTTAGAAAAAGGTTATAAAAAATGGTTTCATACATAAGGATAATTTTTTTCTATCCTATGCAATGTTATTTGACGATTTCCATAACGACAAATTTACGTGCTTTCTACATTGTCACATACACTAAGAACAACACAGACTAAGAAGAGGTGTTGTAGAACACGCTACGGAAACTTAGTCATACTGGATGGATCTCCACGCGTTGAACCCAAATCTATTCAACAAAGTATATTATTTTTTGTTTTGTTTGGTAAAATATATACTCTTTCAACCATATTTTCGAATATGGTTATGTACCAAAATAAAGGATAAATACAAAACAAAAACTTTGGTACTTATCTTCACTCTCTCTCCATTTGTGCATTTAAAGTTTTTATTTTTTATTTTTTTTAGAACTAGTTTGTCATTAAATACGTTTTCAACTATAATTTAATAGTAAATCAGAAATTATTTAGTATTAAGATATTATATATATATATGTAAATATGTGTGTGAGAGAGCGCTAAATTAGATTTTTTTATTTTTAAATTTAGTGACATTATGTAATGTATTTGAAGAGCAAATTAATAATTTAGGTGAAAATTAATTCAAGTTGGCGAAATTTTGTACGTCATTCTCCACACACATACTTTATTATCCGGAAATTTCCATTAAGAGTTTGAATTATCGGTAAGAGTTTAGAAAAAGGTTATAAGCTCGGTTTTAATTGATTTTATTAAAGTATGACTTTTTTTCAAGTTGCTTTAAAAGTTCTTATTCTAACTTTTTTAAATGAATAAAGTATCATAATATTAGGTTGAGATAAATTTAATTTATACTTGAGTAAAATATGAAATATTAGATATCAAATATTGAGAAGATTGATATTGTGCCTATAGAGAAAAAGTCAAACTTGAAATAAATAAATAAAGAAGGTTTATCTTAAAGTTTATTAAAAAAATTGATCATCTAAAAAAATTGACTCAAGATAAATTTAAATAAAAAATTAAGAAAATAATTATTTGACAAAGTAAATAAACAATTATAAAAATGTTGATTAAAAAGAAATTGTGACACACGTTAATAGTAGTTAAGTTAAAAAGTAAGAATTAAAAACATTTAATTCTTACTTATAAATTTGATTATAAACAGGACAACACAGACAATTTAAGAATTAAAAATAAATTTATAAAACACTCACTATGGTCTCTCTTTTTACTTAACGTTATTAATTTCTGTTTTACTTTCTTTAATCTCATACCTTCATTACTACTACTCATTTTTATCAACCGTAGAGTTTTTTATCCTAAAAGTTTAATACAATAATACATAAAGTTTTCCGTTCTAAAAAATTGGAAATGATAAAATGTATCTTTTATCTATATTTTTATTGAAAAAATTATTCATGTTAATATAAGTACAATAATTATATGATTAAACTTAGATATTTATAAAAATTTGTTTAGAAACAACTGAAAAACAAAATCAAAAATTGAACGTCATAAAATTGCTAATAATATATGAAGAGTCCATTCTAAACATCAAAGACATATATTATATATGTATACATAAACTTTATTATTTGAATGCTTATTATAAATTTTATCTTATAAAATATGCAATAATAAAGCATTCCAAATAATCAAATTATGAATAGACATAAAGTATTTTACTGTTAATATACATATTTAGTTATCAAATAACTCAACAATGTAATTATAGAAAAAATTAAAATATATCAAGAGAGAGTTTATTATTATGTATACATAAAAGAAAATAGTTAAAATATCTTAAATACATGGGTCTCCTATATATACAATATTAGATGGTGTCTAGAATAAAATCAATTTCAAATCAATTATAAATACAAACATGTCATTAAACTAATATACTAAAAATTCCCTTGTTCCTGATTCAGAAGAATCCATCCATTTTCATTTATCTTTTCAAGTTTTATTCGGCACCCTTTTCACCAAACCATTCAAGTTTCATGAACATATTGAACACTTCTATGTCACTATTTTAGTACACATTATCAATTTCCATAATATTTTACAACCTCGTTCAGCCTCCCACCTTCAACTATGCACCTTTCCCACCACATCATTCCTGGTTATGGTATAATATCATGGTATACATTGCTCATCGTTTGTAGCCACATCAGCTATATTGGTGGCTAGTGTCTCTTCAGTATTGGCCAACACTTGTATAAGGCACATTGATAGATCTAAAATTTACACTAATGTTATTATTAGAGAAAAGATCAACAAACCTAAATTTACTCTAAGTAATTTTAATTAAGTGTTTTGGAACGAATTATTAAAACATAAAAATATCTTTAAAACTCAAATCTCAACATATGCAAGTGTTTCATCTAATGTCAACGGATGTAATAACATCTTGCATTGTTGTCTTTGTCTAATAAGCTCACACTTAAGACATACAACAATATATTGTCTTTAGCATTTCATGTTAATATATGCTTATACTATATTTTGCATAGAATGTCTCTTATCTAACTACTAAAAGGATCTTGTAAGAAATGTAAATGATAGAAGATTTCTCAAAGAGTATGTGCAAAGTTTTTTTATGCTAACAACTTCTCTGAAAGGACAATTTGTCACCTTTGCTTAGTTCATTTGCCTCACATGTGTTAGATTAAATTTCAATAGACCATTTGCTTGTGCTTAAATAAAAAAATATAAAATATAATTTTATGAGCATCACATACCCTGTTATAAGTGTCTAGTTTAGTCCAACAGATGCTAGTTGTGTGATTGAACATATGCAAGTGTTTTTTGTTGTGTGTTTCATCTGGAAAATGCAAGCGCTTTGCATATGCTCTTCATCTAACAAGTTTTTGCATGTACAGTGAGTATACTTTGTCTAACAAATGCAAGGCTCGAACACTTCATGGTACACATCAAACTTATAATTGTTCATTTTATGTTTGTAAGAAATATTCGCTGATTCATTCTTTCAAGGGGATTTCGCAACATTATGTCAACATCAATATCTCTTCAAGAAAGTTTTGCAACCTACTCCACACAAATAACTCTTTTTGAAAAAGGTAGAATGTTATTGATATGGAGTTAACCAACTATATCAAGCCTTATGCTTTGCTAAAAAAAGAGGAAAGAAGCTACTTTCATATGTCTGTTAAGTTTTGCCTAAGTATGTTAATTTCTCTAGTGTTCTAGAGGTGTTGTGCAAAAAAGACACACAACACTAAGTCAAGAGCATTTAATGTGTTTCTAAGTTTCAAGTGTCGTAAAACATAAGAAGAAGAAGTAGATCCTCAATTTGTCTCGCAACAGATTTGCAATGATTTTTTTTTTCAACTCTATATAAATAAGATCTCTATAAAGAAGAAAATAGTGATTAAACTCTTGTGACAAGAATTTGAACAAGCTCTAGTAGTCTTAAGTAATCCTTAGTCTTTGCTTGTGGGGAAAAACATTGCTTATGTTTATAGTGTTAGAACCCTCACAGATTTGGTATTTGATGAAGTCAAGCAAAACAAAATTAGTCAAAGTGAAAACAAAGAAGAGATGAAGGTTTAGTTATATTTTAGTGTGTATGTGGGTGGAAGGTGATGATAACATGTGTAGAAGTTCAAATATTAGTAGAGTCACTCAGGAAATAAAAATAAAGTTAAATTGAATCTGTTTTTGAAAAACGAAATTTGAAAATTTTGACTTTGGTAAGAATAAATCGAACTTTAAATCGATTTATTTGTACAAGTTAACAAGTCAACATATAATTGTTTTTTAAATCTTTTTCAAAAGTGAATAGGAACAGTATTAAAAACCCCTATTCTGTACAGTTTCAAAAATACTAGAAAATGCAGAAATTCTATGAGAAAAATACGTGATATACAAAGAGAGATTTGCTTTGAATTCTTCGAGAAAGACACCAAGATTGACTTTCAAGAAGATCATTTGATCAAGACAGTGTTCAGGGGTGGATCCTACTGGTTTTGAAATTCAAGCACAATACATGTCTTCTTCATCACAAAGGGAAGAGTTATGCAAATTATGTTGAACCTATTTTCTTCAAATTGCATTGTAAATACTTCTTAGTTTCCAAAATTTGTTCAATTGGATGTTTGTTTGTATTGTTATAGAGGATTATACTGTGTTGGATTATGTATGTTGTGTATTTTGAATTGCATGGTCCAAGGTTGAAGATAACAACATAGTTGGGTTTCTTGTAGGGTGAAAGAACGTGTCTTGATTGTATAGGTTGTACATTTGAGTGTGATAAGTGAAATTTTTCTTGGTTGTTTGCAAGAAAGATTAGATGTAGCTCTTGAGGAAAGGTAAACCAATATAAATCTTGCGTGTTTGATCTCTCTCTCTAACCTTGATTCACAAATTGATCTTCTACATGACTCTATCTTCTGTGTAAAAATAAATAAATTATTCTTGAAATAAATTGATTTAATTTTTAGTATTCAACATACTTAATATTTTGTATTAATTCTGGGAATTGCTCCTATTGTGTTCATTAAACTATTTAATTGAATCTACCTAATTTCCTTTGGTTCTTAAACTGTATAAATTGTATTTTACAAAATCTGATTCATTTAGTTAAATTCCAATTCATTTTTAAAAATTAAATTGATTAAATTTGTAGTTCAATTGATTATTGTTGTCCAGTGAAAATTTGTGAAATTCACATTCACTGCCTTGATTGTTAGCTTGATTGATTGAGGTGTTCAATTAGCTGAAATTTTGCATTAAAATTTGTTGGTGTTATTCAAATTGATTGATATGTAATTCAACTAACTGAAATCTTCTTAAGTGCACTGCTGCGAGAAATTTAAATCAATTGTTTTCTATTTGAAATCGATTGTTTTTCTGGATTGTACTTGCAAACCATTGGTCTAAGGAATTTATTGAAAACTATCATTCTTTCTAAACCATATTTGAACCTTACAGAGCAAAAAATTTTAATAGTTCAGTTCCACCTCCTCTCTTGAACTCAACCTAAAGTGTTTTCATATAGTTATCTAGAAGAGTGTGATTCGTCTTGTATCCGTTATAAGATGTAATCTCTCTTTCTAGTGAACAATCTATGATCTTTTAGATCACTTTCTTCGTAAACCTTTTTATTTTAACCAAAAGTGGTTGTTGTCCAAAGAATACTCACCTCTTAGCGAGGACTAATTGTTATTCTAAAGAATACTTAATGATTTAGCTAGGAGTGGCTGAGTTACAAATAATATTTAGATCAAGATTACCGAAAAATTAATTCAATCTTTTAATTCAGTGTGCTGTGCAAGAACATATCAAGATTATAAGAAAAGGGTTCAAGAAGAAGAGACACAATCAATTTTATACTGGTTCACCACACAGGGCTACGTCCAGTCTTCTCTGCACAACTTGCAGAGAAAGTTCCACTAATTCAATTAATTGTTCACATATAATTAATCAACCAATTTCTACTCCCCGTAGAAATCAGTACCCTGCTAAATTGATCCACTGCTCCCCGCAGCCTCCAATCAATTTCAGCAGAAACACCAGGCTAACACCTATAGCCCAAACCAGTTAATTTCTACTCCCCGTAAAAATCAGAACCCTGCAAATTGATCCACTGCTCCCCGCAGCCTCCAATCAATTTCAGCAGAAACCCCAGGCTAACACCTATAGCCCAAACCAGTCAATTTCTACTCCCCGTAGAAATTAAAACCCTGCAAATTGATCTACTGCTCCCCGCAGATTCCAATCAATTTCAGCAGAAAACACAGGCCTACTTCTAAAGCCTAAACAGTACAAACGTTCAATAAATTTCACAGAATTACAATGAAAACTCCTCAAATCTTGATTCAAACAGGATCAAGAAGGGTTTACAAAAACTCCCCGATTGGCGCAGAAAGAAAGGCCTGTACACAGTCTTGAAGAAACCCAGTAGCACACTTTAGTCAGAATTGATTCTTCAAGTAAAAGCCCTCTTTCGAAACTGATTATTATGAAAACAGCAGAATCTCACACAGTATTTCTCACAGAATGTATTTCAAAGTGATTGTGATTTTCGAAAATGTATCTCTCTTCTTTCTTTTCTCGTGCTCTTTCTTTTTCTTGTTTCTTTCTTTCGTTGTTTTCGCACTTGAAAAACCCACTATTTTATAGAAGAAGAGCTCAAAACAGATTTTCACAAAAACAGTTAATTCAGTTAAGCTCAGGCACGAATAAATTGATTCGGCTTAACCTGAAATCAGTTTGTAATAGTTCAGTACTTTGTTTTCCAAAACTGTTAATTCAGTTATGCTCAGACACGAATA
>Ga0209700_103107_pt1 | contig 32404 bp, 22 predicted proteins | sample SiratroredBW_FD_187528 | JGI IMG/M metagenome (GOLD analysis project Ga0209700, IMG submission 187528) | Root nodule microbial communities of legume samples collected from California, USA - Siratro red BW (SPAdes) (version 2) | ecosystem: Host-associated > Plants > Roots > Nodule | place: USA...
TTTTTTTTTTTTATTATTTTTTTTTTTTTTTTAGTTTTATCTTTTATTAGAGTTATATCTATTTGATATGCGTATCCTATTCTATCTTTAATAATATTACAAGATCATATAATCTAAACTGAAAGATAATAATGTAGAAATAAAAGATAATTAAATAAAAACATGGATGAAAAATAAAACTATAAATACCCACTAATTAAGAGATACTCATACTTTTAATTGCTATCCTCTTTTCATTATTATAAGGTGATCTCAGAAAGCAAAATGTCTTCTCATATACAAGGCCAATCTAATGTTTTTGTTGTTAACAATCATTTCCAACATTTTGAATTCATCCAGAACAGATGCGAGCAGTATTCTTGTGAAGGTTAGATATTCAATATTTTAATACAATTGCATGAAGAGATTCAATATCAAATCAAGACCTTAAAAGTCATCCTACAAACATCTTTACATTATAAATGCTAATTTTTTAAACTCGGTTAGATTTCTTTAGTTAGACTTTACATGGTAGGAACTATCAGATAAATTAAACAGATATCTAATACTTAAATACTCTAATAATAATCTTATTTAATACATATAAGGAGAGAATGAGAGAGGAAAACAGTTCATAAGCCCAGTCAAATCAAACATTAAAGATACTAATATGATTTTTCAACAATTATTTTGTTATTTTTTATTCATTCAGTATAGGGATTAATGGCAAAGTATAAGATAAGGTCTCACTATTTTAGTTTTCTTCCAAATGTTGTGCCATAAATATTTTCTATTTGTCTAGAACAACAAACACAGCCGAATCAGTTTGCTTTACACAAAGTTTAAGTCTATAATTTTCTTTAGAAAGGCAACATAATAATTAACTATATCCAGTTTTTCTCATAACTTTAGATACATAAACTATCTCAGAGAACTAACTATGTTACTCAACATTAAATCTTCGAAAATATTAACTTTCCAATCCTCCTCATGGTTAATAGTTGAGGAAGACAGAACCATCATACAAAATCAACTGGACTATTAAAGTTTATTTTATTTTTAATTATTTGTAGTTATAGTTAACTTTATATTAATATTTAAAATGTTCAGTATAAACATAAAATATAATTTATATATTAAAAATTATTTATAGACCTTTATATGTATAATCTATGATAGTTTATTTATAAATTTATTTTGTAATAACTTAATGAGAAATCTAAATGGGATATATTGATTTTTCAATAAATTTACAGACTTTAATTTTTGTATATGTCAAACTATTTAATATTTAAATAAATAAATAAATGTAACAAATTTAATTTGAAATTTACTTTATTCAAAAGTTCTTTTATTATTTTATATTTAACTTTTTTAGTTCATTAATATTATAAATTTGGTAACTTTTTCTTGTTTAAAAAAAATATATTGGAAAATTATCCTATATGATCTACTCTTTTATATAATTGAGAAAATATTTGTCAAGATAACAAGAAGATTTTTCTCACTATATTAAATAGTACATTTTCATGATGTTAAAAAAACAAAATATGAACATTCAAGTTGGAAGGTCTTTTATACCTTTAGTAATATCTTTTAAATTTAATCCAAATATTTTTTTTTTCAAATCCTAAATATATTTTAATGTATCACACTCAATACTTTATTATCAATGAGAATTAATAGACTACAATAAATAAGTTTATAATATTTTATTGTTTTCTTGATTTACTAATAAATTATTTTTATTTTTTAATTTTGTTTACTATTTTTTATTTGTTAAAGTTTTTAAATATTAATTTTGGTATATCTTAAAGGAACCGATTCTATCATTAGATTTTTTTTTTTGCTTTATCTTTTATTAGTATTATATCTACAATAGTATGATATTTGATATGCGTATCCTATTATACATTTAATAATATTACAAAATTACATCATATAATTTAGAATGAAAGATAATAATGTAAAATTAAAAAATAATTAAATAAAAACATGCTTTTAAAAAAACTATAAATACATACTAACTATGAGATGTCTATATTTTCACATGTTATTTCCCACTTTCCATGTGATCTTAGAAAGCAAAATGTCTTCTTATGCTCAAGTCCAATCAGTTGCTAATGTTCTTGTCGTTGACAACGATATCCAACATCTTGAATTCATCAAGAACGCATGCCAACAATATTCTTATCAAGGTTAGATATACAATATTCTAATGATACTTATTTAAAAAAATTTATTCTTTTATTATCTTGAATTCAAGGTTTTATGTTTTGTGTAGTTATCACTTGCTCTGAATCTTTAAATGTTGTTAATGTTCTGATGGAAAGAAAAAGGTATATTCATTGAGCTTCATATGCCAGTTATGAATGGTTATGAATTCCTCAATTTGGTCAATGAAAAACAAATTAATGTTCCTGTCATTGTACCTAGTTCTTAACTTTTTATTCAATTTTTTAAGTTTTGACTGAAAAAAAAATTGAGCTTATTTTATAATTTACAGTTATGTCTATGGATGATAGCAAGACTTTTATAAATAAGGCTGTTGAATTTGGAGCATGTGATTATTGGGTCAAACCCTTGCAAAATATGTGGGCACACGTTCTTAAAAAACATGTATCTCAAGATCAAAGACGAAAAGATGATAACAAAATAAGATAAATAAATGATAATTTCAAATTTGGTTTATGTAATATTGCGAAGAGCAACAATAATTTTAGAGAAGTTGATATTGTTGATAATTTAAAGAATAGTAATACATCTGACAGGAAGCGTCGCCTAGTATGGTCACCACAACTACATAAAAAATTTGTCGATGCTATCGAGAAACTTGGATTACAAAGTATGACACAAATTGTTTTATTTTTCTCTATTCATCAATATCTGTATTTTTTTTTTTTTTGTCAGTTTACTTTTTTTTACTTGAATATTTTCTTTTAGACGCCGCGCCAAAGAAAATTCTCGAAGAAATGAAAGTCCCTGGTTTGGAAAGAAAACATGTTGCGAGTTATCTGCAAGTTAGTTTCTTGTTATGTTTAGTGTTTACTAGAGTGCTTTTCATGGTCATAGTGCTTGAATTATTGTTAACGTGGACTGAATTTCGATTGCCAGAAATATAAAAAGAGTTTGACACAGTTACATAATATAAACCCAGGGATGAGTGCATCTGTCGACTTACAACCTCTGCCTGCTACTACACTCACATTTTTTCATCATGATCTCACAGGCAACATGAGACCACAAGTAGATGAACAATATGATCCAAATGTACAATTGGCCGGCCATTTTCATGCAAAACAAACTTTGACAGATGATCATCTTTTAGAAAACTTTCCCAATGTTATCCTTGCTGAGAATTTTTCACAATTCATAGAAACTCCAGATGATGCTACTAGACATATATCATGTTCTATATCTGATGAAGTTCTATTAGGCAATCCAGCAATGCTTCAGAGAAATAATATGCAACAATATTATCATCAAATTTCTGGAAATCCATCTTCCATTCCACAGAATTAAAACTTTGACATCGTGGTTTAGTGTGACTTCTATCAAAAGCTTTCAAACATAAAATGTTAACAAGAGTTCAATTGTATTTCAAAGTAAAATTTGAACTCTGGTCCAAAATTATAAAATAGAACTTGCATTAGAATTTCTCTTTTTATAAAATGTTAATTCAAATCATTTATTTATTCACATGCAAATGGAATTTGAGATTTGAATGAGTTGATGAATTGTATATATAAAGTTTTGGAACTTAAATGTTAAAAGCCTTGAATTGTATATATTTAATTGAGTTGGGATATACGGAGGAGGCTAGAGTACAAAATAAGTTTATCTTAAAAGTTTAAAACTTGTTAGAAAAGTTAGTATTGATTATTTTAATTGATGCATGTTTGGATTAATTTGTGTCTTATTTATAAGTTTTGCACTTGAATTTTCGGTTTATGTCCAAATTCAGTAAAATTAATTATATTATGTCATGCAATAATTGCCTTATAAGTGTTAATTGATGCAATTTGATCTTATTTGAACGAGAGAATTGGTTAAGTTATTTGAAGCTAGTTTGGAAAAATTAAGTAAAACTGTTAATTTTGTATAATCCACTCAATGAATCTCCTTCAGAAAGAACAAATATTTCCAAATTTGATCACCTCGGTGAATTTTAAAGCGCTTAGAACATTTGCTAAATTCAATAATAAGATTAGAACCCGCCAACAAATTCAGACCTAAAGCAATTAAAATATTTTCTTCATATTTCCCCTCGACGGATTGAAATTTCTGAGTCACCCCTCTTCATTCCACATAGAATTTTCAAAATATAAAAATTACATTCTGAAAACTCCATTCCAGCACAAGAAATTCATGGGATGTAAGAAGTTGAATCCAAATTGTTTTGACTGCAACTTGGCTGTGTGTGAGAGAGAGATTGTTTGGTTAGCAAGACAAGTGAACAAAAAATATAGGCAATGTGCTGTTTTGAACTCACATTACCAAACGGGAAGAGAGAGTCTTGTTAAAAAAAAAAAAGGTGTTACAGAGTTAAATTTTCATGTCATAGAGTTTCCATAATTCAAAAATTATGAATTAATTTCCCTCCGGTCCAAATCTCCTTAAGGACCTGTTTGGTATTCGTGGGGAGGCAAAAATAGGAGGGAAAAGGAGGCATCCTACTCTGTCTTTCATTTCCTTCTAATAGAACACACTTGAAAGAAAATGAACAATATCCACTCAAATCTCCAAACGATTTCTTTCCTTCCTAAGAGTCAAATTCAGTCCAAAACGAAGAGCCACAAAATACAAATGCACATCAACCTTAGCACAGTTAGATTACAATGTTGCAACAATATGTGAGGGGAAACTAAGCCTTTCCTTTCCCAGACTGAAGAGATTGAATCCTTTGTTGCAATTTTAGTATCTGCAAGAATGACAAAAGAAACAGGAGATCAGTCATTTATAGGATCCATCTAAAAGGAAATAGAAGTAACATATATAACTAATCCATTTTTCATTTATTCCTTACAATCATATTATAGTAATAAGTAAATGCTAGTTATAAGACTACAAACCTATGAATTTTCAATTTATCTAATATGCATAATCATGAAGATGACATCACATAGTTACCAATTTTGATTTATGAGGTTTGTCTTTTATAAAAAGTTATTGAGAGGAAATGTCAAAAACCGGGAGAAATTTGATCCTTACCCTAGTAATAAATACATTTTTAAAATAAAACAAATTTTGATATTTAAATGACAAGCAACTTACCTGCATCAAATATCAGATGCAATAACAAAAAACATGTAAAAGCAGAGACCAAAGATAAAGGAGGCAAAAGTTACAAACCGTATCTTTCTTGCTATTTTGTTTCTCTTCCAAATCTTGAACAGTAGCATCAAGCCGCTTCCTGTAACACAGAGAACACTTACATTTGTGATAATAATAAATAAAATTATAAAATGCTGAAGATACTAAAACCAGCTCAACCATAAAATGAAAAGGATGGCCCCAAAAAAAAAAACATAAACAAGCCAGCAACAATTAACACTATTAGAAATGAAGGGAAGAGAGGACATAGAGGATAAATGCATGACAAGGTAATGCATTAATCCATCTCATAAAATATTTGGCAATGGATTTGTGCGGCAATGCATTTGTGCATGTTTGCTCCCTGCCTAAGTCTACTCTTTTGTTTGGGCCAGGAACCAGCTACGTAAAGAGGTGAAATAAAACAAAAATATAGGCTGAATGTTCAAAGTATACTATTTTGTGCCCAGATATTCCAAGCACAGCCCACTCATAGTATTTCATTTCAGTATAGCCTTGAATTTAGACATAGAATACGTTGTGACAATTCTAGTCAATGCTATGAAGTTACAAAGATATAATTCAAAGTGGAATAGTTATGTTAAGGAATCTACAATCTAGAAGTGTCAGGGTGGAAATTTCATGTCAAAGCAGGTTAGAATTCTTTATCAAATTTCTTAATTCAGCGGATTCAGAAGAGAAAACAGCCATGGGGTTCATTTCGAAAGGAATGCATCAGGAAAAAGACAAGATACAGAAGATAAGTTATTATTGTCCAAAGCTTAATGTTCGATGTAAAACCTTTTGTTCGGAAACTAATTCAATTTTTCCCATTCCTTAGCTATAAATCATTGATGAAAGATGAGACAACTAACTACACAGGCCTTTGCATGTTGTGGGTTATTATTACCTGAACACTGTTTTAAATATAGTCCTAGTTTAAAAGCTGATTTTGACATAAATTGATCAAGTGAGGACTTTGTGAATTCCTCCAAATGACGGTTGGAAATGGGAAGAAATAAGTAAGATTGATGACTAACCTGAAGATTTTAAAAGTCAACCGCAGATTTTTAGTAATCGTTCGTTGTAGAAACAAAACTCAAGCACATTGATAGAAATCACATGACAATGAACAACTTGAGCTGCAAAAGTTTGCTATCCATGTATATAGCTTGACGTGCAGTTCCCCCATTTGTGAAGGTAGTTGGAGTGCCTTTAAGGATAGCAAAATTTATATTTACGAAGTATTTTGTTATTAAAATTAGTTAGTATCTATTATGCGTTAATTAAGTTTGTAACTCTATTCTAATGTTGGAACTCCATTTTGACGGCCTTCCCCTTGGCTGCCTTTTACAATAAAAGACAGATGGAAGAACATACAATGATAAAAATCCCGGACAATTAAATCTAGGTTTTCGACCAATTTAGCAACACGAATTATTAAACTACCTTCAGCATTCCTAAAAAGCTGTCCTAGTAAATGAACTATTAAAGCTTCAATGATATACGAATTAAACTCCTGAACCAATGCTTCATATTCTAGGAGAAATGCTGATTGTTTCCACTTCCAAGTAGCCTAAAATCGACCTCTTACAACCTATCCAAACTACTCAACAGTAGCCTGCTTTTAGTCAGTTGCATTAACCATCCTTGATGTTAATAGCTTCATATAAATAGCAGATACCTCAAGTTTACCTATTTTCTCTTTTTTTCTCAAACTTAAAAAAATCAAGCCTATGGACTGGACACCAATTAGTTCGTTGATTTCCCATTAAGATCTACAACCACAGATAATAATTATACCAATTGAAAATAGAATCGAAAACCATTCCATTTTCATTTTCATCTCACACACAGTTTCCAAGAAAGAGCACAGTGTTAACTAGTATCACTCAGGAATAACTAGGTCATTTTTCATCTCATAATAAGGGCCATACAATGGCAACATATTTTAACTAAATGGTGAAACGCCATGATAAGCTAATCATATGAATTGAAACCACAATTAATAAACCCTAATAGCCATAAAAATAGGAGGGGGTAAAACACAAGCTTACAATTCAGCGGAGATGTATTCGATTCTCTTGCGGACATTTGCATTAGCCTCAGCCAAATCTTGCTTAACAAGGACTGGCCCAATCAACTTGTAAACATTTGCGTCTTCTTTCAACAAATCAAGTTCCTTATTAAACATACACACAATCGGTGAACACAAAACCAGAGCACGAAGAGCCAGAGGAAAGACCCCCCATAAACAACAAATAAAAAAATATGATTTTATTTCAGCAAAATAAAAAGGGCACCTTAAGGACGAGCTCGTTCTCGCCAAGCTGGATCGTGTACTTCTTTCTCATTTGGTGATTCTTCGCAATTTCTGCAGAAAATAATGGGAAATTGGTTGCGGGAATTAGAACAGTGAAAAGAAATTGAAAGGTAATAGATTGGGGGGAATAGTGAGCGTGCCCTTTTGAAGCTTGCTGAGATCATTGGCTTTGTTCTCCAATTCGCGTTGAAGATCTTTCAGGTTCGACGAACTCATCGTGTTTCCGACCTTCTCCGTGCGGTGGCAGTTGCAAAACACCCATGGCGCCTGCTTTTCTTCGTCTTGTTGTTGGGTCGGCCCAAGACCATAAACAGACCAGCCCAATTACTCTCATTTCTATAATGGGCATTTTTTTTCTGCACCCCATCGTTTTAACGAAGTTAAAAGACGAAGTTTTCCCCTTCCACCACACCTCTTGCTGCGCCAGTGCGACACCCTTCTTCTTTTCACCTGTATCTATATCTCGTTTCATGAATTCATTTAAAAAATATATATTTCGGATTATATAATATATAAGCCTTCTTTATAAGAAGAATTTTTTTTTAAATTATATAAATTGAAAACATTTTTATATAAAAAAACGATCTTTAAGTTATACTGGAATTTTTTCACTTAAAGAGAAAATATTTATAAATTACATAATTCAGAAATTTAAAAAAAAAATAAGTTATACAATTTTGAAATTATTGATTTTTTAAAAACTTTTTTATACAAAAAATAATTTTTCAAACCAAATAGCATAATTTGAAATTTAAAAAAGTTTCATATGTAAAAATAATAATTTTTAAATTTTACAATCTGAAAATATTTTTTAAGGACAAAGTGAATATTATTGTATTATGATAATATATAGTGGAGAAAGAAATGGCCTTCTATAATTTTATTTTTAATTAAAAAACTCAACAAACTCACTTAAAATTATTACCGAAAGCTATATTTGTGTTATATTAAAATAATACAATTCAAAGTATATGTATAATGTTTAAAAAATTATATTCAAAAAGATTAAGTGGTACAGTAATACATATAATATATATATATATATATATATATATATATATATATATATATATATATATATAGTAGTTATTTTTAAGTAAAGAGTTGTTTAGGTAGAAGATAGAAAATATTTAATATTTTTTAAATAAAAATATTTTTTTTATTTTAAGTTTCAAAAGGATGTATTCGGTTTATGAATAAATTGAATGTATAAGTCATTGGAATATCTCTTATTTGAGGAATTTAGGAGAGTTATTTGGTTAATATTTATTTTTAAATAAAAAAATATTATGTATTCCGTTTACAAATAAATTGAATGTATAAGCCATTGGAATATCTCTGATTTAAGGAATCTAGGAGAGTTATTTGGTAAATATCTCTGATTTAAGGAATCTAGGAGAGTTATTTGGTAAACAAAAAAAAAATTGTGACTTTTATGTGTCACGTTATCATTGAGTAATTTATAATTTTTTAAATTCTTTATTATGTAATTTCTAATTTTATATTTTGTAATTTATACGTAAGTGTTATACAATATTTGTAGTTGTTATAGTAGAATCCTGGATCAACTATTTTTTTTAAGGAAATAACCAACAAAATGTAAACAATTTCAAGTATCATGAGAAAGTATTATAATATAAAGTGTCACTTTAAACAATAATTGTCTACTCTAAGCAACCTTTAAGTATATTATGTTGGAAATGTTCTAAGAGTTTTTCTTTCTTCTTAAAAATTTAGTATTATACTCTTATATCATTTGTCTCACATGAATCACAGTTATTATCCAAAATTCTACATTTACAATTATTTATGATAATAATATGAATATGTTTGTATTTTACAATAAAAAAGTGTGTCAAATTAATTTAATAGTAGCTTAAATTAAAATATAAATCGTATCATTAAAATAAATGAGATAATTAAAATTAATAATTTTGTTTACAGAAGCATAAAACATATCTAAATATAATAATTGTCAATATAATAACTCAATGTAATTAAATTTTAATATATTTTTTCTCTTCTTACTATATAAAGACAAGGTTTAGAAATTGTTGATAGGAATTTTATAAAGCATTTAACTTTTTTTTTTCTTTATTTATTCTCGTTAATTTTGAGGATACGTGTTTTATAGTTATTTTTCGGTGACAAAAAGAAAACATTTTTTGTTTGACTCGGTTATTTCTAAATTTTTAAAGCGTCACAATTAATAACATTAATGAAAAACTTATTTTAATTTAGTCAATAATTACAATTTAATAAAAATTAATATTTATTGATAATGGTGTAGAGTGTTTTCAAAATTTTATTGTCTTGGCATCATTTACACTAAATTAACAATGATTAACGAAAAAACTTGATGTACTAATAATGTGTATAAAACAATAAACTAACCGGTTTAATATTTTTATTAATATATATAATTTACAATTGTCTTATATTAAAGAGTAAAAATATATCATAATTTTGTTCAAAATATTGTTGTTTTACATTAATTATTAAATTATGAATTTATGATGTTAATTGTTTCCAAGCACTCTTTCACAATATTTGTCTTAACATCTACATACATTACACTTTGTCAATTTACCTTCACATCAAATCACAAACTTTCAAGACAATATTATTTTATAGGTTCAAAAGAAAAATCACAATAATTAAGAATCTTTTAGACCAGATTACCACACCAAAGTTTATTTTTTATATCTTCTTACTTTTAGTATAATCATATAGTACTCACCCAGCATTCCCAAAAGCTTTCAAACATGAAATGATAACAAAAGTTCAATTTTACTTTAAAATAAAATTTTAAACTCTAGTCCAAAATTATAAAATAGCACTTGCATCGGAAAATTTTATTTCATAAAATTTTAATTCAAATAGTTTATTCATCTCAAGCAAAGTTGTCACGAAAAATAAATTTATATCATAGTTAGAAACTAAAATATAATTAAGAAAGAAAACAACTTCCTTTACCTTTAGTTACGTGAACATTAGTGAAACTTTGATCATAGAGTAAAAGAGATAATAATACCAAAAACACTCCTAATCTGTTTTATGTAGGTTTCATTATGTCATGTAACTTTTACAACGTTTTCGCAAAAAATAATATTTGATGTATACTTTAAATTTTCAAATTCTAAACCACAATTTTTTATTCTTATAAGCCATGATCTTGTGAGTTTAATAATATATTTAAATATAGTGTTTCACAAGATTTATGCAATAAAAATGTGAAACATTTAACGGTAAAATGTAGTATATAAAATGATAAAAACAAATTTTGAGAAATAAAAAGTAAAATAGGTAACAGAAGTAAACGAAAAGAAAAGAAGAAGAAAAAAGTGAGATGATATTTGTGTGGAAAGGGAAATCCCTTCCCCGCCAAACCAAAACCAAGTCACACAAATAAATATCTTCTTTCTTCCATTCCTATGACGTGGTCGGAATTCACTTCCAGATATTTTCTACCAAAATATCACACCACCTTAGTGTTCCCCACGTTGACTCCATTCCCCTTCTCTTTCGCCCTTATTTTTTCCTCAAACTACCAAATTGCCACTCCTCTAATATCCCCAATACCCAACTCGTAATTCTTCCCTCTCACGGGGGCATTTCCGTCACATCGTTCCACCAACTTTAACATTGTCTGAAGAGCAAGAGAGAGAAAAGAAAGAGAGATGGTTGTTATTTTTCATTGTTGCAGTTGAAGAACTTGAAGAAGAAGAACACATGGCTATGGCGAAAGAGAAAGAGGAAGATGAAGAGGAGGTTCAGACCTGTGGGAAGAGGTTGAAATGCATGCGGAATGATGAAGATGATGATGGTGTTGAAGCGGTTGATGAAGAAGACAGTGAGCTTCCTCTGAAGCCAGGGATTTTCTTCTACCCGACAACCCCAACTTCCTTTGTTGTCTCTGATGCCCTTGAACCCGATTTTCCCGTCATATATGTCAACAAGGTCTTTGAAATCTCCACTGGATATCGTGCTGACGAGGCCCTCGGTCGCAACTGGTTAGAATTTTCTTCCATTTCTCTCTTTTTTTGTGCAAATTCCGACAGCTTAAAATCTGGGTTTTGCTCTTTTGTGCATTTGACTCTGAAATTTACTTGCTTTGGTTGAATTCAACTTCCTCAAACTAGAATCCCTTTTCTGGGTCTGTCAGATTGTCCTGTTCCTTCAGATCTATGCTTAAGCTGAGAATTTTTTTTATGTGTTCCATTTGCCATCTAGTTAAGAGATGGAATTCTACTGTGTCAAAATTCATAATTCAGAAACATCTGGTGGCTTTTGCAAACTACATTTCACTGAATTGTGAATTCTGATTTGTAGATTAGTAGTGTTTTATCCCTCTGTTTCGCATTTTTTCGGCAATTTTTCATTGGCTATGGTTAGCTCTTCTATTAAACTTCTTGTTTCTCTGCTTTTATTATCTCTCAAGCTGGAGTATTTTTTTTTTTTTTCTGTTTACTCTTTTTTCATCCATCCTTTTTAAACCCTTGTTTATGCCTTTTTACAATATGCTTTATGAAAGTTGCGATCGGCTGATATTTCTATTTTCCTTGTTAGTATAACATAATTGCCGGCATGAATTTTCAGCGAAATTTATGAAGTATCCACAACTGTTATTAATGTTCAAATGTAGTAGAATATACACGTGTGGATTAAATAATTTGAGAAATGTGTATTATCTACTGTTAGTGATGGAAATCTTTCTTGTTTGGTTTTAAGAGTTTTTGGTGTCTCTAATTTGAGTCTGGTTTAGTTTTGGTTCCCAAATTAAAAGTTATTATTTCCGGCTCCCTTATTTGAAAAAAGTCCACATTTAGTCCTTAAGATATTTATTTTGGTGATCATCTTAGACCCCTGGTAGGGACTAAAAGAGGGTTGTGGGACTAAAGAAATAACTTTTTAATTTGGATGACCGAAAACAAACATACATCAAATTTAAGGACCTGAAAATATTGAAGTCTTAAGAAAATGGACACTTAGAATATTATGATATAAGGTTTATCATCTGTTTGAGCCTGTGCTTCAACTAACTCTGAGAAAGATTTTGATAGATGATATTGCTTAAAAATGTGCCCTTTCATGTTGTCAATATTAGGGAAGCTAGCTAGTTAAGCTTAAGAGTTTGTTTTCTTGTAAATCCTTCTTGCAGTTCCTTACTCAATCCCCTAATTATAAACAATTTTTTTTTTAACCTTTGGTTTTAAATGTACCAGATGGCATTGTGTGATCCGTAATGGGATAAGACTTTGTTATATACTGATTAGGGTTATTTTAAAAAAATGTCCAATAATTGCTTGGAAAATTCTTTTGTTTCAGTCGGTTCTTACAGTATAGAGATCCTAGAGCTCAGAGGCGACACCCTTTGGTGGATCCTGTTGTTGTGTCTGAGATCAGAAGATGTCTTGAGGAAGGTGTTGAGTTCCAAGGTGAACTTCTGAATTTCAGAAAGGATGGCACGCCTTTGGTGAACAGATTAAGACTTGCACCAATTCATGACGATGATGGGACTGTGACACACGTAATAGGTATCCAACTGTTTTCTGAGGCAAATATAGATCTGAACCGAGTCTCATATCCAGTATTCAAAGAGACTTGCAAGCAAGTTTTTGACAAGAACGGTAAATATTCTCCAAAGAGTGGACAATGTTTGTACAGTCAGCACCAAGAGATGTGCGGCATTCTGCAGCTTTCCGATGAAGTCTTGGCTCACAACATTTTGTCACGCTTGACACCAAGGGATGTTGCGTCCATTGGGTCTGTATGTAGGAGGATACGTCAGTTAACAAAGAACGAGCATGTCAGGAAGATGGTATGTCAAAATGCTTGGGGCAAAGAAGTTACAGGCACATTGGAACTGATGACCAAGAAGTTAGGATGGGGTCGTCTGACTCGGGAACTCACCACCCTTGAGGCTGTTTGTTGGAGAAAACTCACAGTTGGAGGTGCAGTGGAGCCTTCACGCTGCAATTTCAGTGCTTGTGCTGCAGGAAACCGATTAGTATTGTTTGGAGGTGAAGGAGTGGACATGCAGCCTATGGATGACACTTTTGTTCTAAATCTTGATGCTAAAAATCCAGAATGGCGCAGGGTTAGTGTGAAATCATCCCCACCTGGAAGGTGGGGCCACACACTCTCATGCTTGAATGGTTCTTGGTTGGTGGTTTTTGGGGGCTGTGGTAGGCAAGGACTGCTCAATGATGTGTTTGTGCTTGATTTGGATGCTCAACAGCCAACATGGAGGGAAGTCTGTGGTGGAACCCCACCACTTCCTAGATCATGGCATAGTTCTTGCACAATCGAAGGGTCGAAATTGGTCGTCTCCGGCGGGTGCACCGATGCCGGTGTACTTCTCAGTGACACGTATTTGCTGGATCTCACAACAGATAATCCAACATGGAGAGAAATTCCAACTTCATGGGCTCCTCCATCTCGGTTGGGGCACTCACTCTCAGTCTATGGGAGGACTAAGCTTCTCATGTTTGGTGGACTTGCCAAGAGTGGACACTTGCGGCTAAGATCAGGTGAGGCTTATACAATTGACTTAGAAGATGAACAGCCACAGTGGAGGCAACTAGAATATAGTGCATTCACTGGATTAGCAAGTCAAAGTGCAGTTGTTCCTCCTCCTAGGTTGGACCATGTTGCTGTGAGCATGCCTTGTGGGAGGATCATTATATTTGGAGGTTCCATTGCGGGTCTTCACTCACCATCTCAGCTCTTTCTCTTGGACCCTTCTGAAGAGAAACCATCTTGGAGGATCCTCAATGTTCCAGGGCAACCACCTAAGTTTGCTTGGGGTCATAGCACTTGTGTGGTTGGAGGGACTAGGGTACTGGTGTTGGGGGGACACACTGGAGAGGAATGGATACTGAATGAGTTGCATGAGTTATGCCTGGCAAGTCGTCAGGACTCAGACCTGTGAAGGGCATAAAACCAGACCCTCTTCTCTCAACACAAGATTTTGGTTGCAAAATAGGTTTTGGGTGGGTTTTGTTTAGCAGTTTGGTTTTGTATATGAACTATATTATATGATTGTTATATGACATGACGTGTGTATTACCAGTGTTTTTTGGAATGATGTATGATGCCATCTGGCTCCTCTACCCTCTATGACTATGACACTAGGAAACAAACTTCTGTACATCATAGAGTTCTTGCCTGTTGTATCATCCCTCCTTTTTCTTTTTCAGTTAGTTTTGTTAATAATTAATTCTTTTATTATTACTATTATTATTATTATTTCTTCAACATCAACTCTCATTCAACCAATAAAATATAGGAAGGAGAGAAAAAAAAAAAAAAAAAAAGAAAAAAAAAAAAAAAAAACTGGGAACCAGAGAGAAACGGTGGGTAGTAGATATCAAAAGAAATTGAAGGAAATATGAGTATGAGGATTGAAAGTTAATAAATGTTTAATTAAAGGAGGTTTAGCTGGGTTGTACGAGTTATTATAAGCCTTCTTAAATCTTTTTATGGATAAAAAAAATGTAAATAAATGGTTAAACTTTAGTGCAGTAGAAAGTTGTAAAGTCTTGGAATTTAACCATGTTACTAAAATTATAACTATGATCATCCGTTTATTAATGTTGGATGTTGTACACAGAAGTAAACTAGTCATATTATTAGTTTCATTTGCTATCTAATTTTAAGAAATTAAATTACTTTCATGTGTTTAGGAGTACCTGGAGTTCAAAAAACTGCAGGGCCAACGTGCAGTTTCAAATCCAATTGTATAATTTTTCAAATTATGATTTTATAGTTTAGAGTGTAGGACTTTCTTTAAAGAATGTGATTCACACAGTCAAATTTTCAAGTGCAGGGAACCCGACTCGTACCAATATCTTTTACACACGTCATTGGAATTTTTTCTAAAACTTACTCAAGTTTTTCAATTAAACAATAATTAAACGTTTACGGTTTATAATCAAGTCGAGTGGAAAATAAATAATTCAGCAGCACCAATGACAATGTATATGATTAGACTAATTAAATTGACAACATAATCTTGTGATGTTACCTAATTGTAAATAGAAATTTTATTAGAAGTATTTAACCTCAGATCTCTTTTAATAACTTTCTCCGACTCTTTCATTTTCTTCTTTTTTTTATAACACCAAAATTCATGAACAGATGATTACATATATCTTTTAATATAGTTCACATGACCATCATCACTGATTCAAGTTATCTATTTTAAACCAATTATCAGATGGATTATTGTTATGCTATGCAAATGGTCACCTCGGTTTTAGTAGTGACAGTTTACTAATCTTCGACGCCTCTAATTCAAGTAATTATTGGCATATATAGCAATATTGAAAATTAAGTGACTAATAAAATCGAGAAGTCCTTCAAACATAATCTATATGGTCGTAAAAACCAAACATCTGAACAACTCGTAAGTTACATAAAATCACAACGTAGAACTCGGATCGGATGCTTTATACACTGTGGTCTGTGGGTCAAAAGAATTATACGCAAGTACGAATTCCACTTCATGCCATAACCGTGGACTTTCTGTTCGTGCTTGATTAAAAAATAGTAAGAACTACAAAATCTATAACAAATCTCACAACATCTGTTGCAAACTCCGGGATCCCACTACTTCCAAGCCACCGAGTCAATATCATCCCTAGCTTGCTTGTATAATTCAAGCCTTTTGGCTATTTGATTTCTCCTTTCCATAAGAGCTGGATCTTCGTCCAACATAGCACTTAATTTTTCCTTCTGCATAACAGCTCCCGTAATCAGTTATAATGTTGCTTTTGACAAATTGCAATATAAATGTTGCTTTCATCAAATTGCAATATAGATGTTGTAACAAATAAATAAAATAAGTCCCTAATATTGTGCCTATCTTGCTTAAATAATCCTTGACTAATCACAAGGGAAGTAGCCAGCATTCTATTGTCCTTTTTACCTAAAACCTTTGTTAACTTGCTCGTATGTGCTAGCATATGCAACAACAGACTGTGTTATACATGATTTAACGATGGCTAAATTGCAATTTTAATCATTTTTATTCTTGACCTACTACTTTGATCCTCCCATTATTATTTCCAATCTTTGACCTAACATTTATTTGTTAAGTGACGATTGGACCCAAATTTCGGATTTTCTAATTTCTTTTCAGAAAAGACCAACATGGTAATTTAATCTAATTAAAATACAAAGCCACAGGGAGCCTAACTAACAGACTGTCCCCAACTTCAAAGCCAATATCTTCTCGCGTCCATATTTTACAGTTTCAAAAAACTTAATACAATGCCATTTCGAGCTTTGGTTAAGCGTACTTCATGATATTGACAAAAAAAAATTCATTTTGTAAGCTTATTTATACTTGGACCAGGTTCATTAAGTTTTCCATGGGAAAAAGCGGCACGGCATTGTAATTATATGTGAATTCACACAAGCCATACGTAATTATAACTTGTGCACACACCATGAGATGCCAAAAATTTAACCCGAAGATAAAAATTCATACCTCCTTCCTCCCAACTTGAACGTAAAAGTAGTTTAGCAAATTTCGCTTAGCCTCTCTAACTTGGCAATGAACCACGGCCTTGGGTATGGTATTCTTCAGTGTATCGCAAACCATACTGATGTAGGAATTTACATTTGATCCTGTATCAGGGAACATAATATATAATACATAGAATGATGACTATATAACCATTAGATATGTAAAAACAATCTCGAATTAAAATCCAAATTAAGTAGCATTATACCAGTTAAATTTAAGCCCTCCTTTCAAAGGGATTTAAATGAATTTCAATGCATCTCGCTCTTTATTTTATAGGAAGAAAAACTTACACAATATGAGAGAAAAGGGATATACACATCTTCCCCAAAACCCTAACATTTTCAGACACAATTTTTAATATTTTAGAGTGAATGAGCTTATGAAAAAAATCGTTACTTTAGAAAAAAAAAATGGCCTTTTTTTAATTGAAAAAGACATATACTAACCAAATATTAGAAAAAAGAAGTTAAGTATCGCTTAAAACATTACATAACTTTTACTTTCGATGAAAGAAGAGTTTTAAATACTTCAGTAAAAAGACATGGTTTAGATAAGCTTATCCATCTAACCAGTCTTTTAGTCCTAGAATAATAATATACTAATTATCACAATATTATACTTAAACGTTACAAAAAGGCTTGAGGAAAATTATGTTACCAATTTTGCGCAGGTGATTGTCAGTATAACTGTCCATATTTGGGGGACCATTCCGATTTGGATTTGGTGGTGGTCCATTTGGATTCTTTTCTGGTTCAAAATGAATCTTCCTGAAAAACTCCACTGTTAGATAGCTAGACTCCATATCAACCAACCGTGTAACTGTCTTCCTGCTTTCTTCTCGGAATTTTTCCAGAGATTCATTTGCAGCAGTTGCTATATCATTTGAAAGTGTTGGAAATCTCTTTAGTTCCTACATGTCATAAATAGGCCAACTGTAAGATTTAATTTAATTATCTCTTCCCCAGTAATATTTTTCCTCATCCAAATTCACCCCTTCAGATACTAAAGTTAATCATAGAAAAACTATTCACAGGCCCTGGAACAGCACCTTACATCAGTTATTTAGCAATGATTCATATCCTTCATTATTAGGCTTCAAAGATTCACTAATTTTTTCACACCCAAAAAGGAATCCTAATAACCAACTCAGACCCATGAATTAGGTGCGAAATAAGAACAGGCTCACCCAACTTGCATCTTGTTTATTTTAAAATTTTAAAATTATGACATGTGTGAAAAGAGTTTCATCAACTTGTGCACTGCTTTACCTCAGTTTCAGTAATTGATTTCCGTACAAGTTCCTTTAAAACGAAGTGAACCTGTATAATAGAAGAACAAAACCACATGTAGTTCAGAAATGGAAAGAACAAAACCACATGGAACAATTTAAAACATATGTAAGTGGAGAAAACAGTTCCTCTTGTGAAGTAACTACTTTTATCTCATTTCAGTGACAAAAAGTAAAGGAAAAACAGCCATCATGCAGTATATAACAATGAGTATAAGAAAAACAATTATAAATGTGATTTTTGGTATAAATAAACGTCAGGATTTCATCAGGAAAATTATTTATTAGCAAAGGGATTCAGAAAGCAAAACAGAATCCATCGTCATGAAATTTCAGTTTAACAACATTCCAGGTTTGGGTTGACGTGGAAGAAAAGAGGAAAACTATAAAGACGTTCACAATAGCATGCTTTTATATATAATCACATGATCTTAGGATTTTCATTGACTTGATTTTGCCTCTTCACAACTACCTCCTGCTGTGATCAACACTAAGATGGATCACTTGAGAGGTGATTTGGAAAAAAAGAGAAAGCAATACAGTAGTTGTGGAGGACATCTCATGTCTAAACAATCAAGTATTTCATATTAATATCTGGTAATTTCATCATAACAAAGAACAGGATGACAGACTAAAACAAAATATAATAAAGTAAAAAAGTTTACAGCATCCACGGAGGCTTCAGCTGGGCCTTTGAAATAGCCGATAGATCCTTCAATTAGTCTTCTATAACCCTGCTCTGGAGCAATCAGATGGGGCTGATACCCATCAGCTTCGGTGACAACTCTCTGGACATTTTTCAGGGAAAGATGGCGATCGAAAGGGAGCTTTTTTAAAGCAGCTGGTAATTGGTGATCAAAAACTCCATATATCCGGTCTCCACCCGGACGGCTGAAAAAGAAATTAGTTTTGGCTAATCAAACAACTGACAAGGCAAAAACGAAAAAAAAATGCATAAAATTCATTTGTTATAGAAAGAAACAAAAGTAGACTAGGAGCTAATTCTAGAGCTCAATAGCAGCAGTTACCCTCCATCAAGGTGTTCTTTAAATACTTTGTCAAATGCGCGACACATCTCTAAAATAGTGTAAAGTTGGGCCTACGTAAACAAGTAACACCACTTAAAACACTCAGAAATAAAGTATTTTCAAATTAAAGAATTCAGCATAGGTCTCAGTTCTGACCCCTGAATCCACAGCAATTGGCCTGCCAATTCGGTCCAACTCCGCATTTAGCTCATCAATAGTCTTATTTATTAAGGCAATTATACTTGGTATCTTCTGCCTGATAACTTGCTCTAAATGCTGTAATCATAAAAACCAGTGAAAAAAAAAAAAAATCACTCCATCGGAAGAATCAGAAATCAATTTAATAAAAGTAAGTTCAGTAATGTATCAAAATGTTACTCAAAATGCTAGAATCGAATACCTGAGATAAAAGCTTAGCAAGATATTCTGATCCCATTTTATGTGCCAAATGTCCATATTCAGGACTTGTCTCAAAATATTCACGCTCCTTCCTACGAGCAGCAATCATGTCAACATTCCTATTAATATCAGCTTGTGAACGGTTCACAATTCCAACCCATGGATGCTGCAGCCTGTATTGCCTTCCCTCAAGAACCTTCACGTTTCACATTTAAAAACTTCCGTCATTTTGCAACTAACAATCTAACAAAAAACTCTAACCTCATTTAAATGCAAGGAAATCAATTTAAGTTACTGAAGAACAAAACAGAAGATGGTTGAAGTTGTTCAGAAATCATACATCAACCGCATTGGTTCCTTTATCCATGAGATCAAGTTTGGTAACAACACCAAACGTTCTTTCACCTGAAAAAGTACAAGGAAGAAAAGTTTTTTTTTTTTTTTTTTCTAAATGATGCTGGCCAAGAAAGAATGAGAAAAAAAAAGTTGAATGAATCCAAATCTACCCTTGGAATTGCTTCCAATATTAACAGCCATACCTGAAGGGTCAACTTCTCTTGCGATTTTTATGGCATCTGATGTGGCAATATCTTGATTTGCGGGAGAGATAGCTAAGATAATGCAATTTGGCTACACAATTGACGAGCTCAATTAGATTGTTTACAAGAATTATCGAATATAATTTATAAGAACAAGAGTAGACATTGAATTTGACAGTTGAATTTGCTTAAAACGGAAGATATAAATTACAGGATTCAAAGTAAACGTAGACTGATTACAGGCAAAAGGTGATGACAATAGATAAAAGAAATTATTGGAAGGAAAACATTATTGTGAGAGTGAATCCTACATTAACCAAACAAGATGCAAGAAGGAAGGAAAAATCATAAGTTTCTAGCAAAAGATTACCCAAAATAGAGATAAATTATTGATTACCTAAAAGTAGTGTTATTTGAAGGGGTTCAACGAGTGATGAATCACATTTCTTCTTTAAATAACAGTGAATTAGATAAATTCTTTATATAAAGCTTGTCTTATAAAAATTAAAATCATCTGACTACTTCATTTTCCTCTTCATATCAAAAGTATAATTTACCTTTTCAACATAAGAGCGGACCATGTCTTCAATATCTTGAACAATACTCTCCTGCTGTCCCTCTTCAAAAACGAAGGAAAAAAATGGTTATATGTCTGAGGTTCTAATGATTCCTCTCAGAATACAACTAAAATTGTATAAACATACTGAGAAATATATTGAGGTTTACCTACTGCAACCTTTGTCAGCCCAGGAAGATCTATGAGGGTTAAGTTTACAACTGCAAAAAAATGCATACAGAAAGAGGGCATTAACAATGTCTTTCATATTCCTGTTGTTCAACAAGGATGGTAAGGACTAAATGAGAAAGGCAAGTGATCTTCAACCAAGAAATAAATAAATATGATTTCCAAATTTATATATGCAGCAAAATGAAATGTGGCAAGGAATCTTCACTTTAAAGCAATCACTGTCCGTTAACAATGCTTCTAAAGAATACTATAGTCAATGTACATTTTCTGAGATTATATTATTATGATGATTTCAAGAAATAAAAAGTTTTGCACCAAACTTAATGGAGAATTTGTAAATTCAGATTGAATAACCTAACCGGTCATAAGGCTTCAACTGAAGCCGGAGTGCATGGTTAAAGAAATACTCAGCTTATAAAACAATCATGGAAACTATGGGCTGGATAATTAATTTGTAGATTCACCGGCAGAAAAGGACAAGAATAATCAAGTTCAGAATTCAATCAACACTGACTTAACATTCACTTTTTAAAAGGCAGAAGACTAAACCCTCCAAGTTTCGGAAGAGAAGATTCATTCAACGATGTCACAAAATGTAGCCATTCTTTAAATTATAAGTCATCATTAGTCACCACAATCAAATGAGAAATAAGATGGAAATCGTAATAGAGAGACACAGGACAACATTCTAAGTTCTCGATCAATTGCTTTCAAGATTCAATGCATGTCATGCTATCAATGGACAATACAGGTACAAACCATTTGGAGAATAAATGCTGAGATGAATTGGAACGTTAGAAATTTGCTTTGACTTCCCAGTTATACGATCTGTTTCATCTGCTATTTCCTTCCTCACAGCAGCTGCACGGGAAGTAAAGGATCATTGTAGAACCAATTAATTGAGACATTACAATAGTTTAAACTCTAACTGCAGCTGTTATTTTTTATCCACACACTGAACAATGGACACATAGACAAACATAATAAATCCCCAAGCTCAAACAGGCCCTTGCTGTGTATAAATACCACATATCACCCACAAGCTCACAGCCTCTATTTTTATTTAAAAGCTATACTGCCATCAAACCTCTTTACACTTTATTATCACAGAAAATAAACTGAAACAGGAAATTTAGATAGAAACTTCATGTACCAAAGTCAGTGAATCTCTTTCTCGGTAAGTGCAGAAACTCCGCATATTCCTGTGTCCCATTGTCTGTCTTGTGAAGTTGCAGCACTAACGGTCTCCGTGTAACAATACCTTAAAGAAAACAAAACAAGAAAAGTCAAAAAACCATTCAAAGGCAAGGAAATAAGTTATATCAATCCTCCACGGCCATCAACAGAATAACACGCCACGTCTTGTAGTAAAAACAGAAAATAATAATATCAACAATAATAATAATGATCTATACTAATTTATAAAGGATACCGATTTTCGTTACTGGCTTTGTTGTGCATATTTTTTATACTATTTTACCCTTATTCTCACAACATTGTGATAATAACTATTTTTTACGAAAACTGTTCTTAGAATGTTATTTCTATTTTAGTAGCTATCTTTTAGTGTGCTTTCACCAATAATAATAATAATAACAATAACAATAATAAAAATTAATAAATAAAAAGACAACGCCAGCTATTTTCAGTCAACCAAAATCTCAAAAACATCTTCATATTTTCTTACCAAAAAATCGTGCCTACTTTTGCGTAATAGTGTTCGATTTCACAGTTAGTAACCACTACTCAGCAAGGCATCATTTCTTGTAATATATGTGTGTGTGTTAGGAGTACTGCTTTATGAAAAACATTGCTAGAGAGATCTCGTAAACTAACGAACGAGAGCAGAAGATGGTAAGAAAGAGAGTGAGAATCACCAGATCCACGAGGCAGAAAATCTCTTCCGACCACGCTTTCAAGCACCGACGATTTTCCCGAACTCTGATATTCAACAAAACAAATTTAAAAAACAGGATGAAATAAAGAGTTAGAAAGCATTGTAGTTTGAACAGAGAAGGTGTTCAGTACCTGGCCACCGACGACGGCGACGGAGGGAAGAGCTTCCCAAAGCGATAAACCCTCGCCGCCGTGATCGCCCAAAACGGTGCAGGCTCGTTGGATCTTATTGATGAGACCGATCAAGCTCGTCATCGTCGCCATTTTGGAATCGGAAAATAGATCAGATCGGGTCGGAAGAGATAGTGAAGGAACAAACGGAAGGAGATCTAAACGCGCTTCGGTGGTTTATGGTTTTAGATCGACGAAACGCGCTTCGGTGGATGCAGAATGTGCACCCAAAGAGATGGGAAATTCGAACGGGGAAACCAGCATAAACAGAAAAAACAATGGACACCAACCAAACGGTTCTTTATTTCGTGCGATGTGATGGGGCAAATGGTCACTTCACACGTTTCTATGTGGGTTAAGTAAAGAAAAAAGAAGTTCGATCTAAAGTCATTTTTTGAATCTTATTGTGACATGACATTCACACCCTCCGAATAATAAACAAGTTAAATCAAAATTCTAACACATTCGTAACTTGTTAAAATAACTTTTAAAAGAAACAGCGTTTTCTTGTTTTTTAGAAGGAAATGTATTTTCTTAAATAACTAAATTACCTACTTGGTCTATAAAAAGTTTACTCCATATCAGTTTTATTGCTTAAAGATATATTTAAGATGTTATATCATCTAAAAAACAATCAATAATACTGTAGTCGTATTATTTATATATATTAGAACTTGTAAATAAACCCTTACTTAAAATTTAATTAAAAGTGTAATAACAAATACAATTAAATATATTACATTAAAATATTAACAAAGTTCACACCTCTCTCTTTATAATAACTTTTTCCTCGCGTGATTTCTCTAATCATTCTCTAATTCAAACTGAATCTGATTTTCCTTATGTAGAAAACATTACTAACTAGATCGTTGTGACGTTTCTTGATAAGAAACGCTTCTCCATCTCGTTATCAGCCTCAACGACCTCTTTGTTGCCCATGGTGATGTCTACTTCCAAAACTCTGTTGGCTAGAATACCCTACAGGAGTCTCTTTGTTGTCGCGTCTTTAATATTGAGTTTGACAAAATACAAGCATTTATGATAACCAACTTGAAAAATAACATGTCACATTGCAAATGCATTACCATCAAACCATAAAAAATCCACATGACCAAAACAAAACATCATCCTCACAATCAAAGTAACGAACGAAAAGAAATATCTAAAGAGACGTTTCATTTAAATAATATTTTATGTGTCAATTCATTATCATGTTATCACCAGATTAAATTGTCAACTAGTTATAATGACACATGACGATATCAAACTATCACTATTGTTTTAAGATTTGTTAACCTATTATTATAGAAAAATAATTTTTTGACAATAGTAACAACTACGTAACAATCTATTTTTAAGAATATTATAATTATTATGAAAATAAAATCTTGTATTTATAAAAAATAAAAAATAAAAAAAATAATGATTATAAAGTAATTGTAAAAATTTGATAGATTTCAAAGTATTATAACCCATTTGTTTTTCTTAGACATGTTTTGCATGTTACATCAAATGCATCTATTCCAATCCAACTAAGTATTCCAATCCAACTAAGACTACAAGTTGATATAGGTTAAAAATTCACATATAAATATTAATGATGACTATTTATACCATGCATCTATTCCAATCCAACTAAGTATTCCAATCCAACTAAGACTACAAGTTGATATAGGCTAAAAATTCACATATAAATATTAATGATGACTATTTATACCTTGCATATTTTTTTCTGGAAAGAGTTAGTTGGAGGAAGAATAAACAAAAATAGGATGGGTTCTTCCTGCACCCTAATAGGTGCTTCCTCCACCCTAATAAAAGTTTTTAGATGCCAACTTTGCCCTCAATTAATGCCCTCAATTAATGCAGTGCAGAATAAGAAATTACTCTTCACCCTATATGCACCTTAATATCTTCATCCGGGTCAGTTTCTTCATTCCCCATTGTGAACCCTAAGTGCATCCTGCCGCCAGGAAGCTGTCGCTGTTCAACCTTTGACGTTCAACGTGAGCTTTCTGTATCACGCAAACGTTGTCTCCTGCTTCTCATCCGGTTCAGATTTTTCTTCATCTGGTTAACATCGTCTTCATCCCGATTGTTCCATTCTTCGATTTGTTTTCTTCAATCGTTCAAGTAAATAATTTATGTCATTTATTAGCAATTAGTAAGTTCAATTACTAATTAGAATAGTTAATTTGAGATTTGGTGCATTGTCGACGGCGAAGGGAGAAGTTCTCCGATTTCAGGCGTGAGAACCGGATGGACTGGTCATCCGGGTGTCAAATGTTTTAAATATGACAACCGGATGAGGTGTCATCCGGTTGTCATTACGAAATCAAATTGAGAACCGGATTTGTAAAGGGCAAAGTTGGAATTAAAAACTTTTATTAGGGTGCAGGAAGCAGCTATTAAGGTGCAGGAAGAATATTTGTCCAAAAATAGAAATGAAAACGAAAGGGCCCGCCGTAGTTGGGTCAGGCCCAAGAGAACGGGCCTCCAAGCCCATTTTATACGCTCGGTGTCTCCAGCTTTGAAACGCAATGCAACGCAACGAGACCACCATTGTAGTGTTTGTTTGAGCTTCACTTCTGTTCCACAGACTGAGACCTCAATCAATGGTGACAAGAAGAAAGCTACTGAATTTGTTATCAACCCTAAACGTTTCTGAACTACTTGCTCACCACGCCAATGCATTTAACCCTATTTCCAAAATCCCCAAAACCCTTAGGGTTTATTACGGAACCCAATCATCCAAACTCCCCGAATACGAGATGCCATCGGTAACATGGGGAGTGATCCAAGGTCGCAAGGAGAAGCTCGTTTCGCGAGTAATCATCTTCGACTACCTCAAGGGTTTGGGAATCATGCCCGACGAGTTACACGACCTCGAACTTCCATCCACAGTCGACGTCATGCGCGAGCGCGTCGAATTTCTTCAAAAATTAGGTCTAACTGTTGACGATATCAACAATTACCCTTTGATGTTAGGTTGCAGTGTCAGAAAAAACATGATCCCCGTGTTGGGGTACTTAGAGAAAATTGGGATTGCAAGGCCCAAGCTTGGGGGATTCATAAAGAATTACCCGCAGGTGTTGCATGCTAGTGTCATTGTTGAGCTTGTTCCTGTTGTTAAGTTCCTCAGGGGCCTTGATGTGGAGAAAGATGATATTGGGTATGTGTTGCAAAAGTACCCTGAACTTCTTGGGTTCAAGCTTGAAGGTACTATGAGCACTTCAGTGGCTTATCTTGTTAGTATTGGTGTGAACCCTAGGGATATTGGTCCAATGGTTACTCAGTATCCTTATTTATTAGGGATGAGAGTTGGGACTGTGATAAAGCCCATGATTGATTATTTGGTCGGTTTGGGGCTGCCGAAGAAGGTTCTGGCTAGGATGTTGGAGAATAGAGCTTATGTTCTTGGCTATGATCTTGAGGAAACTGTGAAACCAAATGTGGAGTGTTTGATTAGTTTTGGTGTTCAAAGGGAGTGTTTGGCTTCGGTTATTGCTCAATATCCGCAGATTCTTGGGCTGCCTCTCAAGGCTAAGTTGTCCACGCAGCAGTACTTTTTCAGTTTGAAGCTTAAGGTTGATCCTGAAGGGTTTGCACGAGTGGTGGAGAACATGCCACAGGTAGTTAGCCTCAACCAGCATGTGATTATGAAGCCCGTTGAGTTTCTCCTTGGAAGGACTATAACAGTGGAGGATGTGGCTAAAATGGTGATCAAGTGTCCTCAGTTGGTGGCATTGAGAGTTGAGCTGATGAAAAACAGCTTTTACTTCTTCAAGAGTGAGATGGGGAGGCCCTTGCAAGAGCTTGTGGAATTCCCGGAGTACTTTACTTATAGTTTGGAGTCTAGGATCAAACCCAGATACCAGAGGCTCAAGAGTAAGGGGATAAGGTGTTCGTTGAATTGGATGTTGAATTGCAGTGACCAGAGGTTTGAAGAGAGGTTGCAGGGTCATTACATTGAAACTGAAAGTGTAGGTCCCAGATTCTGTATGGGAGGGAAATTGGAGCTACCAGGGAATGACATAATCTCAGATGAGGAAGCTGAGAGTGATGACGAAGTACTATACAGACGAACTGTTTCTCTATAGCTCAACAATTTTTTGGTTTTGCTGTGGTTGGTGAAAGCATTGCAGAGTATAATTGTCATCAATTGGAGGACTAATTTTATCTGTTTTGTCCTCAGTTGTACTTTTTTGCATTTGTATGGCCGATACATGACATATCAATTTTTCTATTCATTGGTTTGCACTTAAATCTTTGGAGGCGGGGTGAAGTCTGAAATCTTGATATTTTGCCCTGAATATCCATGTAAATTATGTTGGTTATTTCCTTCCTTATCTAGTGATAAATAATAGTGCCATAAAGGCAGAATTTTTAACACTACTTCATTTGTTAAGGAAACATGGTGGATCATATAACAGCGATAGGGAACTAACTACTAAAACTTGAGAGTTTATTTTCTTTTAAATCTTTCTTCCAATTCCTTACTAATTCCCCTAATTACAAGTGATTGATTTCTTTTATATTATTACTGATATGGGTCTTTTGCAGATACGAAGTGCTAATAATTGCTTTTGAATTTCTTTCACTTCAGTCGGTTCTTATATCCTCGAGCTCAGAGGGGGCAACCTTTCGATGTTAGGGTGGGCTCTAGGCACAAAAGAAACCACTACCAAATTATGTGGTTGAATAATTTTTTTGGATGGAATTTTAATCATGTGATATTTTACATTTCAGCCAATTTATTTTTTCACTCTTCTAAACACTTTTTTCCTGACATCACATTGGTATGAATCAATCATATTTGAAATAATGATTGATAAATTCGGGAATTTCAAACGCACAAAAATGGTATTTAGAAAACATCACATACAGAAATGCTATGGTGACTTGAAAAGGTAAAAAATATTGATTTCCTTGTTTGCTTTAAATGCTCCATAACAAGGAAAGAATCATATCTTCATCTTTTTTCTACCATGGTCAAATTTCAGTAGACCAAACCTTTTCTCTTAACTTTTTGCCATTCCCTCTGGTATTCTTTAAACATTATAGAAGAAAGGAGATCCCAAATTTTGGAATTAAGTTTTTTTTAGTCTCAAATTTCTTTTAGTAACTAATTTCAATTGGATATATACAAGAAATGGCGCCACATAAAATGCCTATATAGCAATTAAGGATGCTAAAAGAGTTGGACTAGGTGGATTTTAAAGGCAATATCAAATTTAAATAAATCATTACTAATTGAGTGATTTGATCCAAGTACTATTATGAAGATAAAATATAATATTTTGATCTCAAAGAGGAGAATTTTCAAAATAGAAGATCTTGTTATAAAGAGGAATGTCGTAGTTCATCCTTGGTGATAAGAGGGGTGGTAAGTACAATCGGTACGGGTTACCAAATTTTAACAGAGAAAATAAAAGGCAGCACTTGGTGCTTCACACAAACATGAACTTATAATCAACTTGAAACTATTAATGTATAACACAACCAAATAAGCTTAGATCTTGATCTGATTACAAAGATATTAACAAACCTGAGATGAGAGGGCACAATCACACTATCTGCGTATTACAAATATCAACTGCAAAAAGGAGAAAGGGGGTTTATAAAGCTACCTATACAACCACACAGCCACTCAAAGAAAAGCTGAAGGTTAGCTCCAAGTTAATTTTCTTCCTTTGCCTGGCTTCTTAGCCGATCTCTCTCTAAGCAGGAAATACAAGACTCTATGTCAGACGCATACCGATTCTCAAACTCTCTTCTCACCATCAATCCATGGCCAATAACATAAACAATGGTCGTCGGAATGCGTTACAATCTTATAATCAATTGGGGGGAAAAGACAAAAGTAAAAATAAACAGAGAAGGGTAGAAGAATGATGCTATGAAAGATCAATCCTTAGTGCCTTTTCAGGAGACATTGTCATTGGGTGCTGCGTGTTAATCCTCCACGTGACACATTTCTGTGCAAATGTAAAATTCCCAATCAGTCACCCAAGGTAATGGGGAAATCATAAAGCCAAACATGTACAATTTGAAAATTTAATCACCAAATTCAGGAGTTTCTGCAAGTTGAAGAATTGTTGACAAAAAATCAACAAAATAAATCCTATACCTACGTGGATTTTGACAATTACATAATAACGTAGTTTAAGAAATGAAAACAAGGCAAACATATAAGAGGATAATATAGAGAAATATTCTAAAAATGGCGTGTATTTAAAGAAGACCTGAAACAAAGTCTTATAGATCTTTTAAGTAAATAATGCCAAGGCAATGTAAAGGATGCATCACAACATATGCAACGAGATACAAAATATAAGTTATGATCAATAACACTGTTCTTCCTTTCTCAGAAAATCGATGTAAAGCTTTTCAACCCAAATCACTTGGGTTGCATTTGTAAAAATGCCTAGACATTGTTCAGTTACCATAAAAGGGGCCCATGGTGACAACAAAATTATCTATTAGGTAGTGGAGTTCAGAAGATATTCAGTTACTGTAAAAAAAGCAAATGCAGTAACCTAAAATCTGGCAAATCAAAAAACAGAAGGGAGAAAAAAGGTAGTACCTTCCAGAAACAAGCTGATGCTGAGCACTGTTCACAGGGCCCTTTACATTGCTGAAACGCTTTGCTCTGCTCTCTTGTTCTTTCTCCACACGCATTGCAGCTACCTCCTTCTCCATGGCCGCTACTTCTCTTCTCATCTTCTTAGCCTCAACTTCCATGGCTTTGGTCAGTGTATCTACTTTCTTTGCTAGCATCTGACAAATAATACCATTGCAACTATTAGCTAAGATTATAATTATCAACTACAAATCTTATATTAATATCCAAAAACAAATAATTACTAACTTCAATGGCATCATCTTTATCTTTTAGGCTTTGATCTTTCTCATGACCAGCTTTCCTCAAGGCTAAGACCTCTTTCTGCAGCAAATCATACAAAACCCCAGAAACAGTATCCTCCGTATCGACTGTTGGGAAGTCATTTGGCTTATCATCTGAATTTCCTTTCCAATTATCATTTTCTTCCCTGTCTTTGGTTCCTTCAGAAGACTGGTTGAATGAATAACTTGGAGGTTTTCCATTTAGAAGAATTTTACTCCTTTCTAATGACCTTGTGCCACCATCAAATGATTTAGATGTGCCTTTAGCATGCTTCAAAACTGTGCTTGAAGATACAGAAGACCTAAGTTGAATGGATGGTGATCTTTTCAGAAACCCATTAGATGTTAGTTTAGAGATGTTATCAGCTCCACCAAGGGATTGACGTCGGGAAGGCCCATTGCTAATACATCTTCCCTCTGAGGTGCCGCGATTAATACTGTTAGAAGTTTCTCTCAAACTCTCCTGTAGCACTTTAAGCCTTAATTGATATTTTTCCTGAAATTGTAAAAGGTTTACCTTGAGTAACGGCAGAAGTAATCTCCTAAGCTAATACATGGGGGCTGTAAAACCAGATTATTACTTTTAACTGTGCTTCAGACTTTGCAGTGCGCTCAGTTATAGCAAGCTTGTCACGAAGTTGCTGCATCTCTCCCTATAAGAATGTAGTTTGGTAAAAAGAGTTGAAACCGTATTGAAGGGAAACAAAATTCAGGAAGATTTTAGCTCTTTTTTATTTAAAGAAAAAAACTTAAATCAAAAGGAATCAGAAATAATATTCACCTGCAAGAATCGTCGTTCTTCAAGCCATTGTTTTACGGGCATCACTTTGTCATTAGCATCCTTCCATTCATTAGCGACAACTACAGCTACTCTGTTTGCTGTTACCTTGGCACGAGCTAACTCCCGATCAAGTGTTTTTCTTTCTTCCTATATAGTGTCAAAACAAGCATATGCAGCAATTAGCATGCTTTAAGTTATGATTGAGTAAACAAATTAGAAGAGTTAATATATTTAACTCATTACATTCATTTCTTGAACTTTCCGCTGATAATCTCTCACAGCATTGGCAGCCGCACCACCAGCAAGTACAGCCTCTTCTAGTTCCCTCACGGTTTGGGTAAGCTTTTCAACCTCTGCCACCTTCAGTCTATGCATTTTGTCCAAAATTTTATTTTCTTCCTGGGAGAGATATATGATGACACCAAATATAAGAGATTAAATTATTACTGATGGCATAATTGGAGAAGAAACACTGTACAAAAATGCAAATACCTGACAAATCTCGATCTGTTTAATTAGCTCTTGATTTTTATTTTGGAGATCATCCACCATGGAGGCCTTAGCCAAGGCAATCTGAACAGTCTTCTCAGCTTCAAGAAGTGCTGCTTCTTTAGATTTGGTAAGACGATCTAAAGCTTTGTTATCGTCTTGAAGTTTGGCAATCTGCAAGGAACAAGTTGAAGAAAATAATGAAATAAATCACCGATGGCAGGCCAACTTCAGTCACCTTCATCGGTTTCTTCTCACGGGAATCACATCCAAAGTAGAAGAACAACTTAATAATACCTCTTGCCGCGCAAGCTTAAGTTCAGCTTCTAGAGGAGCAAGAATGGCTTCTATAGGAGGCATGTCATCATCCTTTTGAGCAGCATGGACCCTCCGAAGAGTGGCTTCAGCAGCAAACTGAGCTGCCATCGATGCTTTCTTGTCATCATTGATTTTCTTTATTTCAAGATTCTGCAAGAAATATCTAGTTTAGTAAACACATAATGTAACCTCAAAAATTAAGTCCTCACTAAGGTTGATAGAGGGTTTAAGTAATACTTTGCTTTCTAGAAGAGATTCTGTTAACTTCAGCTTCCCCTCAACCTTTGACAACTCTTCAGTAAGCTACAGTACAACGAAAAAAACAAAAACAGAAAACAAAGTTACATTTCAAGTTGACGCAAAGTGATGAAAGTATATATTAAGAAACAGCAGCAACACCAAAAAGTGAAAGCATGGCACAGGAACAAGTTCTCATGTAACCATACACTACATATAATTGAAATAATTACAACACCACGTTAAAGTACAAAACGGACAAAGTAGTCCCACTCCCTAAATCAGCCAAAACATAATTACCTGCATAAATACATGACACAGAAAAACTAACATAATGACTATTGAACAAAAAATATACACGCAATAAACACCAAAAGCAAACTCGAATCAATACCGCCATTCACCAAGAAACAAACACGGACATATACTTTGTAAAAAAAAAAAAATATATATA
>Ga0209700_103108_pt1 | contig 32402 bp, 23 predicted proteins | sample SiratroredBW_FD_187528 | JGI IMG/M metagenome (GOLD analysis project Ga0209700, IMG submission 187528) | Root nodule microbial communities of legume samples collected from California, USA - Siratro red BW (SPAdes) (version 2) | ecosystem: Host-associated > Plants > Roots > Nodule | place: USA...
TCTAAAAAACAATAAATTTTATATTATTTAATTTTTTTCGTTTTCAAAAGGTTTATATATAAATACTCTCAATATATGAAGTGGTAACAAAAGGGTCCTATAACTTAATTTTGTAATATTTTAGTCAAGTCTAAATTCAAACTTAATAATTTTGTGTTGACTCTTTGGACAATAGGAAGATCGGCAATCTCTGGACAAATCTTTCTTGTACAGAATTTATTGCACCCATTAATTTCTAATCAAACCCAACAGATAAAGTTGTATCCTTCTAAATATTTATAAACATCAATCAATTCACTTCATCTCACTTTCAACCAAAATCAATTTGTAAAATCAACTATATCCATCCAAAATCAAGTTTACAAACTTCGATAAAACACAAGTTAAAGTGCATATTCCACAAAAATTTAAAGGTGGATATATCTTTATCTTTATCACATTTTGTGAAAGAAAGAATCTTTTTAATGCACCACACAACCTCTTTATTGATTTTTAAAAGATCACCTCACTAATATCCCTGCCCATTTTTATATTGCTAAGAATGACAATGTACTTTCAAACAACAACATAAAAGGTAAAAAAGAAAGAAGAAAGACGCATTAAGAAGACAACAATTTTGTCACAAAAGCAAGTTCATAACCTCTAGAGCACCACATGAAGATACATTTTAGGTTGAAGGTGAACCTTTGGTACTAGGTGTTTGGATTAACTTGATCTCCTTCCCAGTTGGTTTCAGACTGCTTTCCCCTCTCAATTCAGTGAGTCGAGGGCTGGGAATGCTTCTTCCTATCCGAGGGCTATTAGCTGGTCTTATATCTCCTGTTGAAGTTGGTGTTGAACTTGTTGTTTTTGGGCTTTGTGTGTGCCGAATCTCTCCACGACTCCTTGTAATAACTTCATCAAGAATTTCCCCACCACTCATATTTACTGTTGCTGCCTGGCTACCTGGTCCCTGTGAGGTTTATAGATGTTAAATTTTATACAAGCTCTTTCATCTAATTGGTCTAAAAGTTAAAGTGTATAAGTAGGAATAGAAAACATAATGTGGTTTGAAGTACTTACTTCAAAGGACATGTTGAAAGCAATGGCAGGAGCTTCCTCATATGCTGCTGCGTCCAGCTCTTGAAGATGGGCACCTTTGAAAAACTTTGGAAGACAATATTGGCGTACTGGGACAAGAAGCATGATTAACAGTGGGAAAAGGACCCCAGCAATTGGTATCCAGGTTAAGCCAAAGCAGAGAAGCAAGTACACTGTCTGGAACACTGTAAACATGGCCACTGTTTTGAAGGGAACGGTCTCAACAAAGGTCGCATGGTATTCTTCCAGCAGTCTAGGAAAGTAGGGAACAAAAAGGGTAATCAAATAAAATGAAATGCCAATATGCTAATATTAAGATTGATGAATGCGTAGGTGAATGAATATGCACATGTACAATTGAAATCATTGGGAAAAACCCAAGTCTTGTATTGATGTATCAAATCTTTTCCTAACAGTCGAGAGCTTTACTTCATGAACTAACTTTTGAGGCTAAGCCTAAACCCAAAATTCTAAAATAGTATCAAAATCCAAGTCTATCCTAAGATTCATTATTGGACCACCTACGATATTGTTAATACACTAACTCTAACAAAGCTGGGGTGAAGGTGTGTATTGGAAAAAGAAAACAATTCTAATGATAAAAGTTATTTGTACAAATAAATTAGGTCCAAAATCTTGACAAATCAATTCACAAAGTTTGTTAAGAAATAAATAACTAAACAAATAGTGGAAAAGAAAATTTGGCAATGATGCATGCATGCTGATTGTGCACTAGAATTGGGAAGCTGAGAAAGGAAATAATTCTTAGACATCCTAGAACTTTGGCAATGATAAAATTGACTATGAGTATTGATATACTTGTATCTTCGACTTGGAGCAGTGAAAAGATACAATATTCTCTCCCAGAACTGATTTCCTGGCAAGCTTTCAATGGCCATGAAGGCAAAATAGCCCCAAAGCACTGAGGTCGGTATCTTCTTCAAAAGGGGCATAGCAGCAACACAAACTGCAACCATCAATGCCTGAAGCAGATTGCTTAGACGTTGCTCTTTAACTTCAACTTGCAAAAGGTCATCAACATCTTTATTCACATCAAAGACAACCTCATCAACAGGGGCATCAATATATCCATGACTTGAAGCCAGTTCAATGGTAGACTCCTTCAGTTCTTTCAGGCCCTGCTTGATGAATAAACCAAGGATAAGGATAATGAAAGAACACAAATTGGAAATCATGGGAGCACATTTACCAAGGTAGGTGGCATTTGGGGAACCAATGGAGTCTGCATTTCATCATATGCTTCTTTCATATTTTGGTACAACTGGCTCAAGTTAACATTCCTCCTCATGCTTTTTCGTGCAGTAGATACAAGCTTATTCCGTAGAAGCTGTTCCATACAAATCAAATGTATATGATAGTCAACTAGCTTAGCTATATATAGACAAGAATAAACAAAATGGGAGATGGCCAAATTTGAGAATTTTTAAAATGATAATAAAACAAGAGATTATATGTAACCCCACAATCATTACCTACTTATTTTAATAAATATTTTATGATTCTATTGATTTAAAATGAAAATTTACCACTCTCCTCTGTTTCCCTCAAACTTTTTCATTCCAACATAATTGTCCACTTGTTGCATGCATACTCAGACAGGGTAAAGGTAAAAAAAAAAAAAATACTCAAGAATCAAGATAGATATAATAATTCAACAACAAATGTGAACGAAGTTAAAGTAGAACTGAGATGGTTAGATTCTGAGAAATCTAAAAAACAAATAATTTCCTTTCAAACTATAAAAAGCAAAAGGAGGAAAAAAGGATCCCTGATTAGCAGTTGAGATATATTGCACTTAAAGGTCAATAAAAACAATATTACCTGATGTTTTAGAGTAGCTAAGCTCTTTGTATGCATTGGAGATTGAGGAATCACACCATTAGAAGGAGGAATTCCAATAAGCCCACACAATATGGTCTGGCCAACAAATGAATAAGAATTAAAAAGGAAATATTAGGCAGACGCAGCAGAAACACATTACGTATTGCTTTTCATTGCACTGGTACTACAGTTGAATGTTCAAGTATTTTAAAGAATTACATACCAAAAATCCCAAGAGCAGCAAGTCATAATGATAAGATGAGGGTTTTCTTAGATTGAACTCCTTCTGCTGAGCAAGTTGTGATGCAACACTGTGATCAAAGTAGTAAAGCACAGCAATCATAGTAGCTGGTATAAATGCTCCAATAATGTATAGGACAGGCACATTCAACATTTCCTGCAAAATGTAACAAAAATAAGCAATGAGTCACGCTTGCTTTGCTGGGGACAAAGCAAGAATGTAGCTTTCTATATAGAGACATCATCCACTAAGTGCTATCTGAGTAATACAAGTATGAATAATCAGAATCACCTTGACAACAGTCCAATTTGAGTATGCACCAGGAGACCATGGGTTTGGACTGAAAAGTCGCCTAGGGATTCCCCTTGGAACCTCATTCACTGGTATGTAAGACACAGCAGTCCATATCAGAACCATTAGAGGGACTCCATAATCAGCTATAAATCCCCGTAGCCAACCTATAATATAACCATGTTTCAGAAAAATGAAAATGTTGATAAGTTATTTAGGTGCAGCAAGAATTCAGAAGAATACTTTAAGGAAATATTTGACTAATAGGGGAAAAGGAAACAGACAGCTGAATTAGCACTCCAAGACACAAAATTGGTTTATCTGAAGTAATCCAAAACTTGTGCTCAATCTTGTAATGGACTTAACTTCCCTACTGAATTTTCAGATCAAAATTCTTAAATATAATCAATACCTGTTCCATAACGCCAGGATCTAGCTTTGCGGCTTTGTAGACCAGTAAAAAGAAGACCAAATGACAAAACCAAAGCAAACATTCCATTGCCAAACAACCAAGATGACTGGAGGGCAATCTGATTGGTACCTTCTGCCTGGTTCTTGGGCACACGAAACTCTTCCACGAGTCCCTTTACAATAGAGAATATCAAACATGAGTTTAGCTTTATGTAATTGTGAATGAGAGATTCCTATTTGGGAACCACATATACAAGATGCCCGTTGCTACATGGTTCATGGCTGATGCAAACTCACCTTTATAGCCTGCTGCATAAAGAGCATTGCAATTAACAGACCAAATAATTCGCCAGCAATGCGTGTGAATCTATTGATTATGGAGCATGCACCAAGAATGGCCAGCAAGAAAAGCAACAGGGCAGTCCAAACACACACCCTAAATTCAAATAAATGAACAAATTATTCAGAAGTAACTTCAGTTCACCAGTAATGCTCTAAACAAAAAAGCAAACCACTCAAGTAGCTCCAAAGTTACCATCCAGTCCAAGGTAGGAATAGGTTGTGTCCCAAATCCTTGCGATCTTTAGCAAAGTTATACATGAATGTATACATCAGAACTGTTGGCTCAGCTACGCCGAGTATGAGCAGAGGCTGGCCACCAATGACTGAGTGGATAATACCACAGAGTGCAGTTGATGCAAGAGTTTGCACAGCAGTGAGAGTTCCATCTGTTTTGTATGATCAAGGATACATTTTTTAGTAAACAATGACTAATATACCAAAAGGAGACTGAACTTGAAAAATGTTCATGTACCAGTATTTCTCTCGAGTTGCTCGCCAAAAGAAATAACAGGAATTGCAGAAGCAAAAAATATGTATGTAGTTGGGGCAAGGATCCTATATAAGACAACATAAGCATTAAATCATTGACAAAATTTGTTGCTGCTGTTTAAAGAGGAAAATTTTAAGTTTGCAAGCATTAGGTGTGATTAAGTTTGAGGAGAGGGAAGGGGACTTTTGGTTGAAAACTAATCACAACAAGTCAAACTATAACCAAGGTTTTAAAAAGCAGTCCACGGCCATGATTTTTGCCACAATATGAAGGTTTTTGGGATCTTTGGGACCACATTTGTTCGCAATTAATTGCAATATCAATGAGTGCACCAAAACCACTGCAGAAATTCAAAACCTTGGTTATAACAGTGATATTTGAATCAGCAAATTTATAGCACAAACCTGATTCCTGCTTGGAATCCGCTCCTCCAATCTTGTCTGTAACATGGGATTCTTGCTTTGAGGTCATTCTTAATCCCACGGAAGGGAACAAATGTTTCTTCCATGAAAGTCTTGGAATACCAAGGAACTGATATTGATCTTAAATTCTGACGTATAGAGCAAAAACAGAAAGGAAAAAGAAGAAAAAAAAAAACACAAATACTTGGAAGGCACTCTAGAGGTTTACATAGTGATCAAAGCTGCATATGTGAAAAGATCAAATATAACTCGGGCAGGGATACCAGAATCCTACATATCATCCAAAACAGGAAAAGTTGAAGAAGGTGTACTCATTTTTTTATTGTTGAGCACTTCAGGCCCTTGATGAAGAAATTGAATAAATGAATCCAGTGGAAGAATTTACATTTCAAAGAATTTGTGAAGAACTTTTGGATGTATTGTTATGAGTAACAAAAGAACAAGTCAGTAATTGAGCAAAAAGCAATTGGATTACATATCCAAGAGAAACTGAAAGAATAGAATTTATGCTATGGTCAACACTTGAACAAGAAGAATAGACACTATGCAGAAAGCTGAAAATGAAGGCTAGCGCTCAGCCATGACATATTCCAGATCCAACATTTCCCTCCATATGCTATCCATAGAGACCAAACCTACTCCCAGAAATAACACAGTAGAAGCAGATTGGCAGCATTCAGTTACATGATTCAGTTAACAGACTCAAACTAAGGTTAATCAAATTTCAGTTCTGAAGGTATAGCTATGGAGGGCAATCCAACATGACTAACGGAAACACATCTTCACAACCTGCATTTGTTACAATTCAAAAGCACGGAGAAGAATGTTCATCAACAGAGCAGAAAGGTCAAAGATGAGTCAGCAAGAGACAGATGGGAATCTGGCATAGATTAACGAGATTCCATGAATGAGACCATGATTGGAAAGGTTCAGAAGACTTTTGAGGATTTGGGCATTGATTGAAAAAGCAAAAGGGTATCTTAATCCGAAATCAAATTTACATTTTTCTGCAAGGACACTACAAAAGGAACAAGAACAGCTTGAAATGAACCAAAGAAGAGGAATGGATTGCAGTTACATTTAATCACTGAAATACGCAAGAAGTGGACACTATTGTAGATGAGATTGAAAGAAACAGAGGGCAAAGCAGATGAACTAACGAATTTCGAGGGTAGGAACACAAGACAGGTCTCTCAGAAGAACAAACAATCACAAATGCTGCTGTGAGAAGATTTTTGTATGATAGAGTTGTTATGCTTAGAGCAATAGTTTATTTATATAAAAAAATATTGAGATAGTAGAAATTAGAAGAAAAATAGTGAGATAGTGGTAAGGTTGTACAAAGAACATAGTAGTAAATAATAGTGTGACACAGATGCAGAAGAGACAAAACAGTGAAAACAAACACACTTTAAGATGCAGATGAACAAGTTGTTTTGTTCTTTCGGTAAACCGTTTAGGAAAATGATAGTTGCGTGTTTAAAATATTTTATTAATGACTTAAAAAATGATTTTTCGTTATCGTTGCAACCCCAAAATTTGTATTATTGAGTCCTTTGTGGAAAAGTTTATCATGACCTGTGTGTGCAAAAAGTTTGTGTGGCTTTATGTTTTCTTTTAAAAGTAGTTATAAAAATATCATCAAATTAACTTTACCTTTTTATATATAAATTTTGAAAGTTAGAAGTAGGAGATAAAGAATATTTTTTCTTGCTTTTCTTGCAAATATTTAAAAATAAAAGAGAGTGAAATTTTTATGATAATTAAAAAACATAAAGACAAAATTTAAACAAGATTTTAGACTAAAAGAACTGAGTAGTTGAATAAACATTAATGATGTAACAGTAAGGAACGGAAAGGAGACATGGACGGTGAGAGTTTGAGTGTCACTGGAAGTAAAAATTTATTATCACTCTTATTTTTATTTTTAATTTTTTTTGTTACATCTCATTCTTATAAGAGATAGATATATTTTTGTCCGTTAATTAAATAATTTTTTATAAAAAAATAAAAATTTCATTAAGAAAATATGATATTAAGAGTATTAAATTTCAAAATGATATCAACCATTTTTTTTCTCCTTACAATTATTTGTAAGACAAAAATTATAAAAGGGAAAGTATTAAGATAAAATAATTATAAAAAATAAAAAATTGAATTTATAATTTGAAAATAAATTATGAAACTAAAAATTAAAAAAATTAATATAAAAAATCTTTTAAATTATTTAATAAATTAAATGTATTTTAATAATTTAATATAAAAATAAGAATGGACATTAAGATGGATATGGAGATGAGAAAATAATAGACATATACACTTTATCTTTATTTTTAAATCCAATTTTAAAATTAAATACTTCATATCCAGTCAGACATTTTTCATCAAAATTGAGATGCAGTTGCACAATATCACCAGGTTTCATTCTCCATTCCTAATAACATGGGAGTAAATTTTTTAAACAATAAACAAATTGGGAATATTTTAATATTTTTCTTTGATTGCTTTTATAAGATTCATGGGTTCGAAAGTCATTTTCTCTATTTTCTCTTTTTCCTTCTTTGTCTTTTCTTTTATTCTTTTTTCTAATATGAGTTTGAGTTATGAAGCAAATCTTTGTCAATATTTTTCATTAAATTCTAAATTCTTTTTTCTTTCTATGATGAGTTTGAGTTTTTCAATATTCTCTCTTAAATCCTAAATTTTAGTTGAGATACAGGACTTTCCTATTACATAGTAATTTATTTTAAAATAACCTTTTTTTTTTTCTTTATAATCCTCTATTCTTAACCTTCTAATTCTCGTTAATTTTTTCGTTAATTCTCTCGTTATTTTTATTTTAGCATGTTGAAATTGAGAAATATTAGTTATAACATGAAATTTATGTTTTACACATAACTTCTGATACATTTTAAACTTATTGAACCAAAAATTTAGTTAATTTGGGTTGAAATTGGTTTTGGGAACATTGTGAAAAATTGTTGGTTTTTTATAATTTCTCAAGTGAATTCCATCTAAAGAAACAAGTTAATTCCAAACTTAAAATGTTTAGTGGATTCTTATTGGTCTCACAAATCAAAACATGAAAATATTTGGGATAATTTTTTGATTAAATATCTGTAACAAAATTTATTTCATTGAATGAATAACCCTAGATCAATTTAGCTTGTATAACTTTAGTTTTATCATTTCAAATAATTATAAATGTTTATATATATATATATATATATATATATATATATATATATATATATATATATAAAGTTTGTGTGTTTGAAGCTACTTATATGAAATGATATGTTGACTTAGTTTATTATTTGAGATATTAGCATAAAAAACTATTACTAGAAAAAGAAATATTTCTATTTTACTAATAGTCTAAATTATTAATCATATATATTAAAACATTATATGATATTAATATGATATTAGATGGTGAGAAATTAATAAAGTGAAATTTTGACAATAATTAAGAAACATAAAAGACAAAATTTAAACAAGATTTTAGACTAAAAGAACTGAGTAGTTGAATAAACATTAATGATTTAACATAAAGGAATGGCTTGACCCTAAGACTTTGAGTCTCATTTATTGAAGTAAAAATTTATTATCATTTTTATTTCAAATTTTTTTTACATCTTCATCTTGATAGGAGAACAAATTTATTATCATTCTTATTTTTATTTTTTTTATTTTTTTGTTACGTCCCATTCTTTTCTTGTAAGAGATAGATATATTCCCGTTCATTAATTAAATAACTTTTTATAAAAAAATAAAAATTACATAAAAAAATATGATATTAAAAGTATTAAATATCAAAATAATACATACGTTTTTTTTCTTCTATACAATTATCAAGATAAAATTATAATTTCATAAATATAAAAATTAAATAAAAAATAACAATAACAATAGAATAAAAGTCAAATAATTATAAAAATAAATAAAGATGATTGAATTTATGACTAAAATTAAATTACAAACTAGGAACTAAAGAAAATTAATATAAATCTTTTAAATTATTTAATAATTAAACCTGTTTTAATAATTTAAATTTATGATTGGTATGAACATGAAGATGGCATTGAGATAGATATGGAGATGGGAGAGAGTGGATGTACATAATCATATCTTCATCTTTATACTCTATTTAAAAAGTTATATATTTTATCAATACAGATTTTTTTTTTTTTTATTAAAATCTAGATGGAGTTGCACAATATTAATAGAATAGAAAAGGTTCATTGAGGGTAAATTTTTAAAAACATAATAATTAGAAATATAATTTTTTAAAAAATTATTTTAATATTTTCTTTGTTTGCTGTTATAAGATTCGTGGGTTCAAAAATCATTATCTCTCTTTTCTTCTCGTCTATCTTTTGCATTTTTTTTTCTTTCTTTTTCTAAGATGAATTTTAGTTATGAAGTAAATATTTTTCAATATTTTCTAATAAATTCTTTTTATTACTTGGACTCCAAATTAGTTTGAAATAAGAAATAATATTTTAAAGTTTAATTTGATTTACATAGTATTGATGTTAATAAAATTGTTAAGTATGTGCTTGAGAATATATATAAATTCATTGACATTGTATTTATATTGTTATTACATTAATATTTTAAATTGGATTTTACATGTTCAAATTAAAAATATCAGTTATAATTGAAAAATATAAGTTATAACATGAAATATGCTTTTACGTGTGATTTTGGTGTCTTTTAAATTTGCTGAAATGAATAATCTGGTTAATTTAGGTTGAAAATTTCCAAACATTATTTATATTAAAGGATATTGGAATAAGAAAAATGGGATTAGAGAAAAAATAGCGAGATAGTATAAAGATGTACAAAGAACATGCTAGTAAATAATAGTGTGATGCAACAAATACAAAACAGTTAAAACAAACACTTTTAAGATTCAGATGAAATAGTTATTTTGTTCTTTTCTGTGAGGAAAATGATAGTTGCGTGTTAAAAATAATTTATTAATGACTTAATAAATGATTTTGTGGTATGGATGCAACTCCAAAAACTGTATTATTGAATCCTTTTATCATGACCTGCCTGTGCAAAAAGTTTGTTTTTTTTTTTTAACTTTAAAAAATAGTCATAAAAATATCATAAAATTAACTTTATCTTTTGCTATATAAATTTTAAGTGTGAATTTTTTAAAGTTAAAAGTAGGAGATCAAGAATATTTTTTCTTAAAAATATTTAAAAATAAAAAGTCAAAATTTTATGATAATTAAAGAGAATTTAAAGAGATATTAGACTCAAGGAACCCAGTAGTTGAAGAAATATTAAAGTTGTAACATTAAGGGAAATAGCTTAAGATAAAAGTTGATTCTTATTCTAATATTTATATTTAATGAATATGAATTTATTTGATAAATCTTATTTTTTATTAAAGAACAGATATACTTGTACTTACATCCGTACATATTTCTTTAATATGTTAGCTAAATCTTTTTTTATAAAAATAAAAATTATATTAAAAAAATATGATATTGTTAAGTATTTAATATTAAAATACATATTTTATTTTCTTGTTTTATATTAAATGTCAAGAAAGAAAGAAATTATAATCTTACAAATATTAAATAAGAGTATAAATAAAAATTAGATAAAGATTAAATAATTATAAAAAATTTCAATCAAATATATTTTAATAATTTAAAACAGAAACTCATCACAAGATCATGATGGGTTTGAAAATGAAGACGTGATAAATATATGCATTCTTATTATTAGGGTTTTATTGAATCTAAAAGATTATGTGTTACATATATTTATAGTCATATTTAATCTAATAATGTAGAAATTTTCAATAAAAATTAGGACAGGTTAGAACAATACTTAAGACGCAGGTCCATTTGTCATTCCTAATAACATAGAAGCAAATTTGAATAAAAAAAATAAACAAATTAGAAATATAATTTTGAAAATTATTTTAATATCTTTTTATAGTGGTTTTTGTAAGATTCATGGGTCTAAAAGTTATTTTCTCTCTTTTTTTTTCTTTTTTTTTTTTTTTTTTTTTTTTTTTTTTTTTTCTTTTCTTTCTTTTTTTAAGATGGGTTTAACTTAATTAGATACCAATTTAGAATCTAATGACATAAGTCACTAAAATTTTGGTAGCTAATATTAGATATAAATTATTTGACTTAATTGGTCACTAAATTCAATCATTACTTCTATTTTGTAGTTATTTAGCAACCAAAATTTAATTTAGTAATTATTTTGGTCATAATTAGCAACCATTTCATTTGGTAGCTAAATATTGATATCTAAATAATTTTTTTCTTGTAATATATATATATATATATATATATATATATATATATATATATATGAGTGTGTAGGTTTGAAGTCACTCATTTGAGATGATATGTTGGCTCAGTTTAATATTCAAAATATTAGCACAAAAACCTATTATTAGAAGAGGAGATATTTTTAGTTTACCAATAGTCTAAATTATTAATCATGTATATTAACACATCAAATGATGAGAAGTTACCTTGGAACATGAGTTTCAATGTATAGTTTCATCCTAACCTACAGAGTTGAGGTTTATAGATCAAATATCTTTGAAATGTGTTATATATTAGTCTTTAATAAAACATATTTAATGTAAAGTCTTCTAAAAATCATATATTCAATGTTTGTTATCTTATATCTACTATTCAATGTTTGTTATCTTATATCTACTTTTTAAGTGTGTGTCTTAATAGTTTATCCTTATGTATTTTTTTGTAAGACTTTCACATGTTCACGTATATGTTGTGGATAGTAATGCTTCTTTTGAAGTAATTAATCTTGTAAACTCTATGTTTAGTATAATATATGGATTTTGGTGGGTATATTTTGATTAGTGAACTTATAAAAGTATATATAGTTAGTTATGTAATACTGGCTACTATAGTTTATTTTTAAAATTAATAGTATTTTCATATTTATTATAATAATTTAATTTAAAAAAAATTAATATTTTATATAATTATTTAATATATTATTGTCTAAAACCTTTTATATAAGTTTGAAAGATATTGTAAAATCTATGTTTAGTATAATATATGGATCTTGGTGGGTATATTTTGATTAGTGAACTTATATACTTTATGTAGTTAGTTATCACAACAAGAAAAAAGCTGTTTAGATACTAATTTTTAGCTACCAAATGAAATAATTGCTAATTGTGATTAAAATAGTTATTGTTAACAGATTTTTAGCAAGTGACTAAGTCCTCAGGTAATATAGTAAGTAAGAAGAGTATCGTATTCACATAATACAGAATTTGATTATAAATTGAATCAAGATTAATTGTATTATGAATGAGCAAACAAGGAATAATGATTGAATGAATTAATAAACGTAATAACAAAGTAATTAATAGTAAAAGTGTGAATTCAATAATAATAAAGGCCTTGGAATTGAATAGTAATAGTCTCATTCGTATACACTCTTAACCTAATTTAATATCATCTTTTCCAATTACCTATATGTGCAATATGTGCAAATAAAAGCAAATAAAAGTCTTTCCAACCTGATTCCTCTAACATTGAAATTCATAAATTAAATTACCTAGCTTCTATCCCTAGTCAATAGAATAACCTAATCACCATTAAAATCAGTTGCTATAACCAGTCATTACACTATAATTCATCCCTGAACTTATACATGTAATGCGTTTACGTTTGGTTTCGAATCCAAAAAGTGTTTTCCAGTCACAATAAGAATTCTAAAATAAATCAAGATATAATGAAACGTAAAACAAAGGTAATTGAATTCAATGATATCAAATCAACATTAAGAGTGCATTTAAAGTTGAGAAATTCCATCCAATCCCAAGTAGAAGAGAATTAGCTACGCATGATAGCCATGAAAACACAAAAGAAAAGAAAAAGAATGGATCTTGATTGCAACGGCTGACTCCCAAGTCTCCAAGGAGTGCTAGATGGTGGATGATGATGATCGCGTTGACCTAGCTCTCCTTTTATAAATTTTGCTCCTTGCATTAGGTTAAATTGGGTCGTTATCTCGTGATTCAAGCTCCAATAGATTTGACGCGTCCAATTAGGGCTTCTTTTTAATAAAATTGTTAAGTGTCGTTTAACCCAGGCTGTTTCCATTGCTTAAGCAAAAAGTCACTTATGTCCATTTCCTTACCTTCAACAATTCCATCTTCTCTCTTCAAATTTTACCTAATTCTTAACAAAATTTTCTCTTTACAAAATAAAACGCATTAAATACGAAATAAATAATAAACAAAAACAAAATCTCTAATTAAAATAGATTTAAATAATAAAATAAATAATAAACAGAAACAAAATCTCTAATTAAACATACTTAAATAACGAAATCATACCAAATCTTCATGAAATCAAGCTACTAATTAATATGAAATAAAATCAAGACTTAATTGAATTAATAACATAATCAACTAACTTAATAACAAAATCAACTGAATTAACAATAAAATCAACACAAAATATTGCATAAAATTACTAATAATTAACGTTTATCAGTTACCAAATTAGATTTTGGTTGCTAAATAACTACAAAATAGAAGTAATGATTGAATTTAGTGACCAATTAAGTTAAGATAATTGGTATCTAACACTAGCTATCATGGTTTTAGTGACCCATATCATTAGATTCTAAATTAGTCTCTAACATAATTAGATACCAATTTAGAATCTAATGGCATAGGTCACTAAAACTTTGGTAGCTAATGTTAGATACTAATTATTTTGACTTAATTGGTCACTAAATTCAATCATTACTTATATTTTGTAGTTATTTAGCAACTAAAATTTAATTTGGTGACTATTTTGATTACAATTAGCAACCATTTCATTTGATAACTAAAAATTGGTCTCTAAATAATTTTTTCTTGTAGTGTATATAATACCGGGTACTATAGTTTATTTTTAAAATTAATAGTATTTTCATATCTATTATAATCATTTAATTTTTTAAAAAAATTTAATATTTTATATAATTATTTAATATATTCTTGTCTAAAATCTTTTATATAAGTTTGAAAGATAATGTAAAATCTCAAAGTTTGTAGTTTTGAGTCTCATAAAATATCCAAGTTCCATAATACCTTCTTAGTTGCTTATTCATTATATGACTCAAATATATACAACTAAAAACAAATAAAATATAACATATGCCTAACTATAAAGCACGTATCCTTTAGAATCATATGATTTCATGTTAAAACATTATTATAGTAGCAGAATCATTACTCAACAAAATACATGAATGAGATAATTATTCAATTAAACATATAATAATATTCATCAATATATAAGTAATCATACATTAAGAATACGAAATGCTATACATTTCATCAACAAAAGAATATATAATACTGGTTATTTTTAGAATCATTACACAACAAAATACATCAATGAGATAATTATTCAATTAAACATATAATAATATTCATCAATATATGAGTAATCACACATTAAGAATACGAAATGCTATACATTTCATCAACAAAAGAATATATAATATTGGTTATTTTTGGAAGACTAGTATTAAGTTTGTACTTAAATACTAACACTTTTTACAATAGCTAGTTTATTTGATAATTTACCCTCTCTTATATTGATTTTATCCAACAATCTCATATGATAAAATAATTTTTTATGCATCTCATTGGGTTTAAATGACTCTTTAACCTTATATGAAAATCTTCTATCAGTTTTCATCCTATGATATATTTGTTTATCTGAATTTGTGCATAATTAATATTTGAATATTTCATCAAACTCTCTATATTATTACTTACACAACACCTCCATGGTTATTTTCTAAATACATATATGTATTTATAAAACTAATATTATTTTAGTTATTACTCACAAATCATTGATAAAGTAAGGTATTCATTAATCAAACTTGTGATCACAACCACATTATTCATCTGAGTTACATCATTTATATGAGTAATGAAACTTTAATGTTAAACTAAAACAATTAATCTCAAATATTTTAAATTCAAAACACTTAAATTTTAAAATCATAGAGGAATATCACATAACTAAAATTTTTCATAATTTTAACGAAAACATCCTCACTTGAGTGATATTATTTATTACTTAAGTGTTGTCCCAAAACTATAGTGATACTCTAAGGAGAGGACTTTAAACACCCAATCTTCCTATCGAGAGAGAATAAACACTTACTCTCCCTACTAAGTGTCAAACCAACATTTGTGCATCCTAACTTAGTGTAACAAGCTATTAAGTTCAAAATTCCATTATAAAACCTTGTCTCATTATTGCTTAAATGAAAATACATCTCTTGAGTAATGATAGGTTTTGGGAGAGAGAATGGACATGGTGTTTTTCTTGCTCAATATTAATGTCATAACCTAAGTAAGGAATCATATTACTTGAACAACCAAATGGATACTGAGTGATAATATTGAGCACCTACAATAAATACTTAACAACACATCAACACTCAAACATTATATAAAAAAAATAACAAGAACAAGTTTAGTTCACAACATGATGAATAAATCAAACCAATCCAACTTAACCCTTCCATCAACCTCTCACCTAATTGAACTAGTTTTTCATTCAAACCAATCAACATATTATTGCAATCAAAATATGATTATAATATAGCTAGAGCTTAATCATTCATAACAAAAAAAAAACTAATCAATTTCACAAATCACTCATCTAGAATCAAACTCAAGCAATAGTATGCATTTTCCAAATTGCAACAATTTATTTGCAAACAATAAAAAAAATTGTATTAGATCCTTTTACCTAATAGTTGTTTGTTATCTAAATAATAAGCTCTATTTGAGAGGAAAAACTATAAATGTCTTAGAATTTCAAAAAAACCTCTTAGTTACACCACCTAACCAACAAAACAACATATAAGAGCTAAACCAATTAAAGAAATAACATCCTTACTTCATTAAGTAAGAACCAAGAAGAAATGTTAAAAAATATTTAGAATAAAAAATAAAATTACTAAACAAAATCTAATTGGATGAAAGAGATAATACAAAGAAAGTGAGTTTAGAGATGTTGAATTTTAGAAATAAATAACAACTAAATATACTACAAGAAAAAAATTATTTAAATTTCAATTTTTAGTTATCAAATAAAATGGTTACTTATTGTGATCAAAATAATCATCAAATTAGATATTAGTTGTTAAATAACTACAAAATGAAAATAATGATTGAATTTAATGACTAATTAAGTCAAGATAATTGGTATCTAACATCAACTACCAAGATTTTAACCACTTATACCATTAGATTCTAAATTAGTCCTTAACTTAACTAGTAACTATCTTATTTGATAGTTAAAATTGGTGTCTAAATAACTTTTTTTCTAATAATGATAATTAAAATTCTAATCTATATTCTTAACCATTAAAATTTTAACATTTATTTTTTAAAAAAAACATCACTTTAAACTAGAAAAATCAATTTTTAACCAAAAGGTTCACTCTATTTGTATTTTCATTTCAATCTCACTCACTGTTTCAATTTATCGTATATTCACTTCATAATCGCTCGATCTGGATTTGAATTTGAGATCTCAATGCTAACTATGGTGGGCTCATTCTAATTGTTAGATATTTCATGGACGCTTCAAATATTTAGTTGCATTTTTTATTTTTTGTGTTTTCTTTTCTTTTTAACTTTTTGTTTCTTTAAATCTATATCAACAGTAATTGGATCGTAATAATTAGAAGAGTTTTAGCATTCTATTATATTATGTCTATAGTGCCTTTTACTAGTTTAAAACATGAATTCTTTACTGTGATTTAAAGTTTTAATTTTATTTTAGTTTTAATATTAAATTTATGCAATATGTTATCTCACAGCTTTTAGAATTTGTCTTATCTCTGACTCGTGCCCAATTTTGCTTTCCAATTTTCCTATGTTGTATCTATATTCCCTTTTGTGTAATTAGAAGTAACCTGTTTGAAGCAGAGTCATGGAATGCATGAGGTTTTTAAATGTATTCTTAGAGATTTTGGATAGGAAAATAGTGTGTTTACTATTTGTGTTGTTTCATAGGTGAGTTTTACTGCCTTCTCTAATTTCATGTTTTTTTTGTTACTAAGTTATGAATCAAATGGGAGTTTGAGAATAACTTAATATTGGTTTAGAATGGGGAATTTTAATATTATAATTTATAAATAAAAAATAATAATTCATTACTCATCAAATTAAACATATTTTATTATAAATTAATTTTAACTTTAAGTATAAATTTGTAATTACACATTTTCATCAATTTAAGAAAAAATATCAATCACACTCAACAAAGCAATCATATTTAATTTTAAATTATTTTTCATCACAAAGACAAATTTATAATTTTACAATTTTATTAAATTAAAAAAAAAGTTAAAATATCAATCACACCTATCATATTACTCAAACTTTCACAAACTTTCTTCTCAAATCTTTTTATATCTCACTATTTACCCCTTAATCCAAATAATATCACCTTTTATATACTTTTATATCAAATCTACTCAAATTCACGTCCTCAAATCTATCTCCTCAACCAAACAAATAAGAGATCCATGGATGGTGAGATTTGAAAGAAAACTTAATGAAAGTCTATGAGTAGTGTAATAGATATGATTGATATTTTAGTTTTTTTTAATTGATAAAATTGTATAATTACAAATTTATCCTTTTAATTAATGATAATTAAAAATAAAATATGATTAATTTATTTAGTGTGATTAAAGAATTGTTATTCTTTTTGTTGATGGAATTATAAGATTACCAATTATTTTAAAATAAAAGTTAAATTGTTATTATTAATATTATTATTTTTAGTTTTTAACGTTAATATTTTATTTTTATAAATATGTTATTATTATTATTTTAAAAATTTATTATTATAATGTTATTTGATATAATTAATTATATTTATTTTATTATATATAAATGGAAAAAATGAAAACTAAAGATGAAGAGAATCCAACCCAATACTTCTTAGGTGTTAAACTTATAAACAATTTATAATTGATTAGTAGTGTAGATTTGATTTGTTTCTTCTTCTTCCTCTTCTAATCCAACCATCACCCAACATTTATCCACACCCAGCCAGCAACTTCATTCTCACTAACGGTGCCACCCACTAGACCAAATACAATGATAAAAATTATCAATATGAAACAAACAGATAAGATTTATAGAATTCTTCTATAATTAGATTATGTAATTTCTATTAAATTATGCAACTATTAGGTTACATACAACTTACGGAACAAATTAAATAAACAACAATTGTCCTAAAAGTATATAAATTATTTATTTATTTGCATATCTACTACATAATTCTAGCTTAAAAGCTAAAATTAATTAGTTAAATTTAGTTAATAGTTAAAAACTAAGATAATATACGTAAAGTTATTTAAAGCCATTGGGGTCATTTTTCTTGCCAGCATTATACCAAAAAGCTTGAAAGCTAAAAGAAAAGACGTCCACATGTGGTGTAATAGGTTATAAAGCAATAATACTTTCACAAATTTATAATTGTTCCTCTCTACTTTGATTAAAAAAAATAGAAGTTATTATAATATAAAACTATTAAAATGTATGAATCATTAAATTGCATTAAACTAAATTGTACTAACTCTAATTGAAACTTACTATAACAAATTGAATACCATATATACTAAGAACAAAATTACTTGTTAAACGATTGTCTTAGTCACCAAATCAAATCTGAGAAATAATATAGAGGATAGTTGAACCACTAAATTTATTCTTTCTTACGTTGCAAAAGTAAAAAGTTCTAAACTAATTGAAGTTTGAAAATTTCAAAATTAAATGGTTAGAACTCCATTGCGAGAATACAAACAATACAATATATTCATTCAGAAAATATTGAATATATTATCTTCATACATCGAATGTGGACAAAATTGCACGTTGAAACCAAAATAAGTTTGACATTGGATGCGTTTGCTTATGTGTGTCGAGGTCGTGTCAACCGTACATTCGATGATCCAGTTTCATGTAATTATGATTGATGTGTAGTGTTTAGTGTTACAAGGATTTAGTATAATGTTTCAACTGAAAATAATATTACAAAAGCTATTCATACTTTTTATTATATAATGGTTGAGAAATCTAGTTAGCACATGTGTATATAAATGTTTAAAATTGTCTAATCAGGATTTTAACATATGTGTTGATCCTAAAAGCTTCAATAACGGATTATCATGTAAAGGTGTAACGTGATATTCTGAAAATACTTTACTTGGAGTCTATAATACTTTTACGAAGTCTTTGATATTTTTTTCACTTAAGTCCTTTCTCGAAATTTTGATAATTCAAACTGTATATATAACTTAGAAAAATCTTAACAAAGTATTGTCACCCTTAAAAAAAATATCACCAGTTCAAAATATATATTTTCGACACTCAATTAAAAAAAATAATAAGAAGTAAAACTTGATCATTAGTTTTATTATTCTTATCTGACTAAATAGTTAATTTAAAGATTCTCAAGCCTATAAGTCTTAGAAGAGCTAATTCTACTTTTTGAAATCTGAACCATTTTATCATTTAAAACTTGTGAATTCTCAGAAAAATACTGTTATCTAATAAGTGATTAGGAAGTCGACAATAATCAGACTATAATAATATAAAATTACAAGTAAAATACAAATATGTTAGATTGATTCTATAACACTATAATCTTCGTTTTGCTAAAGGTCATAAGATGTTTAGATAAAGTTGACATTTTCCTCATGAAGAACTTGTTTCTTCCTCTTGGAATAATTTTAAAATATTGTGCAAGACTTTCTTTAGTCTCGGATGCAGCTACTGTTATCGCAGTCGTTGCCTTCTGATTAAGAAACATGACGGTTTGTGGATTTGCTAATCTCATAAACTTTGTGTTTTTCTGAAACCATTTTTTTACTTCTTCAGTGCTAGGCTCTAAAGCAGGAAACTGTAATCATTTTACAACGAAAATTCTCTGGAATAATGATGGTCTGAGCCTTCACCTCTCTTCCCATGTTTGCATGCTACCTAGGATGGGGAGAATTTTGGAAAAAATAAAGTGAGATTGGCAGAACTTTTGATTCTTGTGTAACCTAAGTTATTTTTGTAAATTTAATTTTTAAGATAAGTTTTTTCTCCATTTATATATTATAAATCAACCTTTCTTTAATACACACTCTCCTGTTCACACATGAAAATTTTATGTGTAGGTATTATATATTTGTGGGTGGTCTAATAGTAATTTGATAGAGAGTGATATGATAAATTTAACAAACATAGTTAAGATAGACTTTGATGTCATATTAGGAAATAAATTTAAGTCTAGCTCATCCTAAAAAAATCAACTTGTAAGGTGAGATTTATCTCACTTATACACTATAGATTAATTTTATCTTTAGTTGATTTGTGATCTCAAACATACGAGTCATAGAGATTTTATTTTATTTTTTTTTAAATCCTTCTAAGACTATAAGAGGGAGAACGTTTTGAATTGATCCAAATAAGTCCCACCATTAAAGAAACTATATTATATTGAATATTTCTTTTAAAATAAATTAATCATGACTAGTGATTGGTTTTATATTGGTAATAGAGTATTCTAGTCCATGCTTTCATATAATCCTAGTGATTATAACTAATTGGATCAAATATTGATAAAATTAAAAAGCAAGTCAACTCTAAAAGGATTAACTAGAGCTTAAACTTTTTTGCAAAGTTTTTTCACAATATAGATAAGGATAAAAAGTTTAACAATATTTGTCTACTTAGTTAAGAAAATGGTTTACAACTACTTTTGGAAAGCCTTTGAAGGATAACTAGAGATAGTAGTATAATTGTGTATTAAGATAGTATATTGAATATTTGTTTTATACCAAACTACTAAACACAAACAACATTAATTGATCTCTTTCAAGAAAGAAAGGTTCCACTACATTATAAAGATTATGTAAGTATGATTATTGCCACTTCTAATTTATACACTACAAGAAAAAGGTTATTTAGAGACTAATTTTTAGTTACCAAATGAAATGGTTACTAATTGTGACTAAAATAGTCACCAAATTAGATTTTAGTTACTAAATAACTACAAATAGAAATAATGAGTGAATTTAGTGACCAATTAAGTCAAATAATTGGTATCTAACATTGGCTATCAAGGTTTTAGTAACCAATACTATTAGATCCTAAGTTAGTCTCTAACTTAATTAGATACCAATTTAGAATCTAATGGTATAGGTCACTAAAACTTTGGTATCTAACGTTAGATACCAATTATTTGACTTAATTGGTCACTAAATTTAATCATTACTTTTATTTTGTAACAATTTAGCAACCAAAATTTAATTTGGTGACTATTTTAGTCACAATTAACAACAATTTCATTTGGTAGCTAAATATTGGTCTCTAAATAGCTTTTTTCTTGTAGTGATATAAGTACATAAATACAAAAAGTCGCTCTTAGTTCTCTCATTTATCTATTTTAGAGAAAAAAATACAAGTATTATTTGACACTAAGTTACTTTTAATCTTTCCAAGTATTGTTTAACTACAACTCCTAGCTTACAGAAAGCAAACATATGTTTGAAATACAATGAATAACTCTCCATAGGAAGACATGGAATCTAAGCTTTTCTTTTGTAGGATAACTTCACAATAGAAAAAAATTTACAAATAATGAACACTCTTGGTTATCATTTTATCAAATGGTTGGATTCATCCTTGGGATTATGTAACAATGCAAATATGTACCTTATTTTGTTTGCTCTTTCTACATGGAAATATTATTCTATTTATAGCCATTTAAGACATAATCGTTACTAGATGGTGTGTTGATTTTGCACAAAAAAATTTCAAAAATTGATAGTCTTTATGTTGACACCCTTTACACTGTACTTAGACTGTTATGCTTGAAATAACTTTTCTTTTGATAATAAATTTCTTGTATTAACATTGTTAAATTCATCATATACAAGCAATGTCCCTCATTTAGTCTTCCTGTATTGTTATGCGTCTTTTGATATAGTTAAAGTACTTACAACTAACTAGACAATTTTGTTGATAATTTGACGCTAATATGATGATCGAATGTTTTGTATTATGATAAAATACATATATAAAATAATTAATTTTTCAAAACTTAATATTATTTATGATCTAAATATTTTAGATTATTAGGTCTTATCAAAACTATACTAGACTATTGAGAGTAAATAGTCTAAATCTAGCACACTATTTATGATAAGTTATTTTTCTTCATTTGTTTTCTTGATAAGAAAATACTAATTATTTATTTTCAATGAGATATTTATCTCAATGTCCTTTTAACTAAGAAAGAAACATAAGAATACATATTAGTTATAACTTGTTTTTATGAATTACCAGTTGTTAGGTAGGTTGTATAAATCATGACCATAAAGCTTTTAAAGATTAAATCTCTTTATAAAAATATGATATTAGTTATAAGTTGTTTTTATGAATCACGAGTTGTTAGGTAGGTTGTATAAATCATAGTCATAAAGCTTCTAAAAGTTGAATCTCTTTCTTCTAATGATAAGTTAAGAGTAAAAATCTTTCAACATTGACGATTAGTATTTCCTTTATAAGATTGCATATTTTAGAGTAGAAGTTTTCTCAAAAGAATTATTTATCTATAATGAATTTATGTGATGAGATCATAATTATTATTAAGAGCATGGTATGTTGAAGAATGAGTAAATCACTGATATTCAAGAAAATGTAAAATATGACATTTTCGAAGCTTCTGATAAAATAAAAGAGAAGGAGTTTCTCCTATCAAAAACTAGTTCTATTTTTTCATAATCAATTGTCTAATCTCTCAAATTTATGGTGTTTGTTTAAAAAGAGCATGCTCTTATAAGAAATTATGTCTTGGTTTTTCTAAAAATAATGTTACTCTAATGGTTTTCTTAGATTTTAGGACAATCCTAAAATGATAAATATACATGATCTGTACTTAACTCTAAAAATGAATATTCTAGTAATAAAAGATTCCTTTACATCTAATCATGTATTTGGATATTTAAAATAAAATAATGAATAGAGGATGTTTGCATTTAAGACTTATTGGTTTTAAGACTTGTTGCTTTGTTTATGTAATAGTTTAAATACATTTATTTGTGACTAAGCCTGCTCAATTGTTCCTATAATTAAATCTTCAAATTTGTTATACTTAATATCTTTAAGATGCATGAGGGGTTTGATTTCCACTTGGAAACATCCTATGCAGAGGTATTTGTACTTTTTTTTGGTGTGTACTTTGATAGAATCTTTGTTTAAAAGATGGAATTCCTCCCTAGATTCCGGATCTAAAGGAATGTCGTTTTCAACAGTTTTGTTAGAGTTGTTCTTTTTGATTCTTTATGACTCTTCCTTGGAAATCTTAGGAATTTCCTAATTATCTGTTTCTTAGTTGCTGTCTTCTAAATACATTTATCGTAAAAAAGACTCTATTTATGTTTCATTTCTTTTTCGTTATGCCTTATAAGCAAGTTTGATGGTTTTAAGAAGGAGAAAACATAGAGAACTTGGAAAGAAATAGATAACAGAACTTTTGGAAAACAAGTTTCTCACTTTTTCCCATAATAATTAAAAGTGAACAGTACTAAAATTAAATTAATGGACAAATAAAAAGAGATTAAATATGTTTTAGTTTCTATAAAGTGGATAAATTTTGAGTTAAGATTTATGTCAATTTTTCTTTATTTTGTCCTTCTAAAATTGGAATATCTACTTTTGATACCTAATATTATTTGACATTGCATAGGTACTAATTCTATGTTATAAGGTTAATATGTGACATCTAAAAAACTTTCCTAGAATAAATATTATTAATCTATCTTAAAAGGAACATTAAAGATGAAGCATAATGGTTCGAAGTTTTTAAGAAATAAAAATTAAAGTAAATATTTTACCTAAACATAAACCAAAATTCACACATATGTAAAACATTGAAAACAGTTATTTCAAATTTTATAAGAACGAAAAGTAGACTAAAAGAAAACTATAATTAATAACCATAATCAAAACTCATTTATCTTGAAAAGCTAAAAGTATTTAAGTTTTGAAAAATAGTTAATCTGTTGCCATTTCTTTTTAAATCAGAATGAGAGAGGAGAAATAAATAATAAAAAAAAAGCAAATAAAAAATGTGAAAGTAAACCCATAAAAAAGCTTTAAGCCTCTTATTGGTGTTTAGCTCCATACTATAATGTTATACCTAACAAACAAATAAACAGAGTTGGTATAACATTACTTTCCACACTAAAATAAGAATGCTTTTTAATTAACACAAACAAAAAATGACATAAAGTTCAATAATTTAGATGGTCCAAGGGACATTTGATTTACGTTCGCTTTCATAACGAACCTGAAATTAAAACGTGAGTTTCAATTTGATGCATGGCTTCAAATATTATTAAGAAAACTGAGACAGAAAGTTTTTAACTTAAATTTGTTCACAAGCATGCTCGATCATTCTGAAAAGCACTTTCTATCTTGTTGCCACGTCTTGACCTTCAAACAAAAATTCCTTTCTATCTTTTCGTGATTATATTTGTTTAATTCAGTTTATCATATCAATTGGATGATAATGGGGTGTTTTGACGTAATGATTAAGTCTTCTAAGTTTACATTTTATAAAAATAATAATTTATTTAACAGAAATTTTGTATTCACTTTTTCTTATAAAATTATTTCCCTTTAGCAACCACTGATTGTGTTGAGAGACCCATATTATCTATTTTAATGACAAAAATATTAACATTTTGAAGTTAAATAAACACCTATGAATAACAACTTAAAGTTGCTCACAGATGGATATGAAACTATAAAATTATACTCCAACTTGTGAATTTTTATATATAAAAATAAATTCAATATTAAAAAAAGACAAATTCAATTATGCTATGTAATCAAACGAGTGAATGTATTTGGACATGTTAGGTTCACGAATGCCAAATTAAATTACTTATTAAGATAATATAAATTATTATTTTTTAATTATTTATTTTAATCAATATAAAATAGTATTTAATATAAATTTTAATTATAAAATATAAATGTTTATCCTATGCGTGTACCAAAATACTAGTAGATTGTAATTTAGCCATCAAAAGCTCAAAAGAAATATTAAAAGTTATATTTCTTTTGTTTTAATTGTTTAGATTTAGTCTTATTTAGTCAACTGTAGCTACGTTCTGATTATTTCTGTACTGAAAAAAAAAAGTTTCTGTCAGTAAAAGTTAATTTTTTTAATAATGATGGTTTTTTCGTTAACAAAATAAAACTAACTCGAAATGAAAGAGAGATAAAAAATTAAAAAAAGAAATAAAATATTGAAATAAATAATAACTAATAGACACTTAATTTACTAGTTTTGTGAAAAATTATTTAGAAAAGATAATTGATTCTGAATTGATAAAATTAAAACAGTGTTCTGGTTAAGAGTAAGAAGAAAATTTTGATTTGGTCAATCACTCCCCTCCCTCTATTTATGTCACCAAAACCCATATATTCATGCTAGTGACATATATACCATACATTTTTTTTATTTAGAATCTCTGACGTTAATTCCATGTGTAAGGTGGATAACGTGTTATATCTCTATACGTATATAACAACTATTCTAATTAATAAAGAAAAAATCTTGATAGTAATATATTATTATAATGTTTTATTGAGCTGTCCTACTTCACAGTCACAATCAATCTCAAAGGTTTTGTTCACCGTTCTTTCCTTCAAGAAACAACACAAAATTCTCAAGTTGAGTATAAAACTCTAAATGAAGCAAACATGTGGTCAAATTTAATCTTTTATCTCAAGTGGGTCCAACAATAATAATTATTTTAAATTCATTTATGATCTCAAGTCCGTACAGTAATTTTAATTATGATCCCAAGTGGGTACGATAATATTTAATGTATTAGGTAAGTTTATTTTTTGATAATAAAAAATAAAAAAATAACTATTATAGTAACTATTAAAATAAAAATATTATCACAATTTACATTGAAATATAAAAAGGTGTATAAATAAAAAAATTATACAAATTCTTTTTGAAATTAATTTTTATAATGTTATAATTTAGAAATGACAATACAGGGTTAACCTGCATAAAACATCCAGATTAATATATCTGGTTTGTCTGAAACAAATATAAAATTATTTGAATAAAATTTAAACGAAAATTGAAAATCCTTCATAATTTTTTTATTAATTAATTTTAAATTTAAATAACTTATAAAAGATTTGAGTGGATTTTAAATAAAAATTTGGTGGTTTGGATTAAGAGAAAGATAATAAGATTTAAGTGAAAAGTCTATAAAAATTTGTTAATGATGTGATGTATGTAATTATAAATAATTTTTCAAAAGATAAAATTGTAATTTAAATTAATTTAAAATTAATAATAATTGATTTGTTATTTATGATTAATATTATTTTTCTTGATAAAGTTATAAAATTATTAATTATTTTAAAATAAAAATTAAATTATTATTATTATTATTATTAATATTATTATTATTTATAAAATTTCTTTTCAATAATATTATAATTTCCATTAATATTTTTTATTAATATTATTATTATCATAGTAATTATTAATATTATTATGATATATTATATAATTAAATTATTTTTGTTTATAAATTTATTTTAATTATTATTAAATTTTTTAAAATTTTTTATATTACTTTTATTATTATTTTTATAATCTTATTAAAAACTAATATTATTAATTATTATTATTATTATTATTATTATTATTATATTACATAATTAATTATATTTATTTTTTGTTATATAAATATAAATATTAATATTAATAATTAATTAAATTACGAAACCCTTCTCCCTAAGTGTAAAGAAAGTTTCCAAAAAATTTCTCTCTCGTCTTTCGAATTTTAATATTATTTTATATCTTATTTTTTAATTTTCACCTGATTTCACGCTTAGATATAAACAGAACCTTAGTGACAAGTGTAATAATTAAAAAAATAAAATTAATAATTTATTATTTATTACAAATAAATTTATAAACATACTTATAGATATAACATTAATACAATAATAAATTCAAATATAATCATATTTGACACAATTAATCCTACACTGCAATAAAAAATATATATAATTTCATTCTTCGCTGTTTAAAATAAATAAATAAAATTAAAAAAAAAAAATTTGACCTGCAGGGCAGCATTAACTGGTTTGCAGTTTGGATGCTCTGACCCCACATTATGTGGGGTGAAATGTGAGAGATTTAAATCTCCAACCTACCTTACATTACATTTTCATACAGGGAATTATTTACCCACCCATATGACTCATCTTACACTATGATCCATGTTATAATTACACAAATAGGATTAATAGTTTTTATTACCATATAAAAAATTACAAACAGTTATAAAAAATAGTCACATTATTAATTATTAAAGGAACATATACATTTTCTCGTGTATCTATATTTTATTACATCAAAATAATATAATTTTATTACAGAAATAGTTTAAAGTAAAGAAGTTATTTAATTATTTTTAATAGAAGGCAATTATAATTACGTATTTCATTAAATAAAAATGTTTTATTTATTAAAAGAAAAACTATCTAATTAAAAATAATATTGATAATGGTATATATAAAACATATATTTAGTTTTATAATAGTATGGATTATATAAAGGAAAGAGAATGTTGTCTTATTCATTGGTCTGACTTTGATATCGGAGATAATATTTTGAGTGAGTTTTATGGATGTAATAGCAAAATTTAACATGAGTGGAGGAAAATAATGGGTTACGTGTTCCAACATATTATTAAAATGATCTTACGTGTGAAAATCTACAACATAAGAGTGTGTTATCAACTGCACAAGTGCAAACTTCACTCTATCCATAATGTTATCTTACTTTATTTTAATTTAGATAGATTTATATTATAAGAAAATAGATAAAAACTGTTTGGTTGATCTAATTTAAAAAAATTAATGAAGAGAGATTTGTAAGATGGTATTTTTATGATATAAAGAGATTTGAAGTGATACAAAGAGATTTGAAGGTATGTAATTTGAAATTACAAAATAGTCTTCATAAATGAGGTAAAAATTACAATATATCTTTATAAGTGGATCATAACTTTGAAAATTACAAAATACTCTTTTAAGTGGATTTAAGGTTTTCATTGTCCATAAGGGTTAATTAGTAATTTCAAAAAATATAGCAATTAAAAAAATTAAAACAAATCTATACCATCTATCAAATCATTTTCAAACTTTCATAACCAATCCATGCAAATTCTTTCAAATCTTATCATCTATCTATTAATCCAAACAATCCTACTATTCACACATAATCCACTCAAATCCCTTCAAATCCACTGTCCCAATATAACAAAATCTTAGACTTTGTTTGCTTATATAAATACATAGTAAAAGAAAAATGACTCTAATAACCACAAAAAAAAAAAGTTGGATTTACGATGAATAAAAAATTAATAAAATACATGAAACAAGAAGAATTATTTACTGTATATTTTCTTTACAAGAATGTGAAGATTTGCAAAAATTTACTGTAACTTCATTCTTTTTGTATATTTAATTTTATTATTAATTTATTAATATTTATATTATAATAAAATAAATATAATTAATAATATAATATAATAATACTTATTAATAATAATTATTAAAATAATAATAAATTTAATAAAACTATAAATAAAAAAAATATTCATAATAAATTTATAAAATAATAATTAAAATCATATAATTATAAAAATTATTCATAATATTAATATTATAACATAATAATAATCAAAATAAATTTATAAAATAATAATAATATTATTATTACTATTAATTTAATTTTTATTTTTAAATAATTGATAATTTTACATTTCAAAATTTGAAAATAATAATTCCTTAATCATACTCATCAAATTAATTATATTTAATTTTAATTATAATTTTATTTTATAAAAAAATATTCTCCCTTAATCCAAATAACTCAACTTTTATCTCAAATCAACTTTCTCAAATCGACTTTCTAATCTAAACACAATCTTATCGTTAAAAAATTAATAATAGGTGAAAAATAGAAATATAGTTTATAAATAAAATTACATCTAAACACAATCTTAACGTTAAAAAATTAATAATAGGTGAAAAATAGAAATATAGTTTATAAATAAAATTACATGTAACCTAAACTCTTAAATGATGTGGAATGTCACTTGTAGTTGCTAGTAATTAATTAATGTTATTTGATAACATAAAAAATGTTAAAAAAAACTTAAAAAACTTTTATTTTCGAAAAGTTTTGAAAAAAAAATATATTAAATCCCGAAATAAGTGTTAGTGTATCAATCAACACAATATATGTATTTTTGAAAGTAATGAGTTGCTAATTGGTTAATGGGTTGCCTTTTCTACATATGAAGATATTTCGTGGGAATTTAGGTTTAATTAAGTTCAAAGTTTCCACATTTTCTTTGTTTCTTTCTTCCGACCTTTTTCTTTATATATAAACCATGTAATCATGTGAGCCAAAAAAATTATAAAATGCACGGAAGCAAAAATTTTAGGTCAATGATTAGAGTTTAATTTTTCATATAAGAAATTTATAAAATGCATTATTGTAATACTGAACCAAAAGTCAATATTCTACCCACAATTATTGTATTTTTTTAACTGCATAATAGAACTAGACCCTAAAGTATTTACCAATAAAAAAAATTTATGATTAACTTATTTCTAAGTACGTAGTAGTCTTACCTATTATTACACAAACACCGATAAACATTCATTTTATTTTGTTTTTTTTTGTCTATTATAAATTAAACTTTTATAGGTTAATTCTCACTTTCCATAAAAGTAGTATTGTATTATGACTTTTTTTTGCTGATCATTAATTTGTTTTTCTTTTTTATTGTAGTATGAATTTTCCTCAATCTAGTGATATCAAATCTTATTCGTGCCTATATAATTAATTTAATTAGATAAATTTTCTTCATACATCAAAATATTAGTTGTATAACCTACTAGCACACACTATTTAAACAAGTAGATTAACCCATCAAATTCCATTAATTTGTTCATTTCTATTACATGTTGCTAGCTAATTTCTTTTTTGTGATAGTTGAAAGCTTTTATTTGAGTATCTAATTATAGAATGGTATACATAACCAATATTATATTAACCAAGAAATTGATTACTATGTGATGTAAATTATTCTAAAAGATAAATTTTTTATATCATGTTTTGGTACCCATTACGTCAATACTACTAAGCCATAACAAACAAAGTTGCAAGACTTTTTAGTTGTAAGGCTTTTTGGTTGTAACCTGAACAAAGTAAGCAAATATTATATATTGTGATGATAGGATAGGAGTCGGTGGTTAAATGTGAAAATAATAATATTTTTTACATTAATGAGACGAGACACCAATATTTCCAAACACTTTAATAAAATCACATTAGTACTAGTATTGTTATTATTATCATGCACTACTAAACAAATATACCTACCCTTTCATGATTAGCCTTTCTGCATTAGGAAAATCATTAATTAATGATTGATCAACAAACTTTTTATTTATTTATTATCTTCATATAAATAATGGTTAGTCAAAATTACATCATGCCTGGTTTTTATTCATTTAGTAAGAAAGTATATAATTTAAGAGTAGTTAATATAAAAATAAAATGTGTACGGATTCCTTTTATTATACCACGTACTTGCTATTTCTTTCCTAAAGGTTAATTTACGTTGAATTCTCTTATTTTCTAGAGTTAATAGTTTGTTTTAATATTAACTTTATATATTTTTTATGTGTCTCATATTTTCCTTATATGTTACATATTTCTTCTGTACTTTTGTCTACTCTTAGTGATTGCTAATTGCTCCTTACTTTCTAGTAAACTCTTTTGTCTATACTCTTTAATTCTTTTGGTTTAAATAGACTTAGATAGAATCTACATTAGAATTATCACAGAAAGAAACAAAACACGAGTTTTATACTGTATGAATCAAAAAATACAAAACAAAAGATTGAAATACTATTTTTATAAGTAATAACATCTTTTTTCTTACTTGAAATAATGTGTTGTTACTTCTCTTTTATCTTCATTCTGCACTCATAGTATAACGTCATCGTTTAAATAATAGTAATAAATAGAAGCTTTATTCAATACCCAACCTAATCAAGAATTCTTGTTCATTAAGAATATTTTAATCTCCACTTGAGACACCTCTTTTACAAAAAAGTAGATGTATATCAATGAAATTAAAACGACCATTATATATGTTTAATTTGTTTGAGGTGTAAATTTCATATAATTATCGATCGTTCCACACAAGACAAATCAAAATCTGAGATCAAGGCATGAGTATCCCAGGGCAATGTTGATAACAGTAGTAGATTAAAATAAAATTAAATCTAACCTGCATATACTCTCTAAAAGTCGTTAATAACATCTAGTTATTTTAAAATAAAAATTCCAGTGCTTAACTAGCCGCCTTTCTATGTCAGCATTAAATACCTTATTTTATTAGAAAGAAAGAAAATGAATTTTGAATTAAATTTAAATAATAAAGCTTTCAATTTTATTTCTAAACTGTTCTTCTCATTTTCTTAAATCTTTCGTTGGCGTATTTTTAACTCATTTTTTTTTATCTTAGAATTGTTGTTATTTGGTGAGATTCAACTATAATTTCAAATTGTGTTAAATAGTTGTATTGTTCTCAAGTAAGTTAGAAGTGTAGAATTGATTGAATAGATTTGGTGATTGTTGAGTGAAATTTTTGTCATGATTTTGTTGAGTGAAATTAATTGTAAATGTTTTTTATAATGCATGTATTTACTACATCTTTCATAATCTAACAAAACATATGTCTTTTTTTCTTGTTGGTATTTATTATATTTGACTTCAGCAATGATAAATCTAAACTTAAACACTATCACATAAACCATTTAAGTAATCCATTCATATATCAAATACACAAATACATTTCAACATTAGTAAATGTCACTGGTCACATTTTCAGTACAGATAATAAAATAGCTTATATTTCTTCTTTGTTATTAAAGCTTCACTATGATTCCCTTTCATAAATTATTTTGTTGTTTAACCACATTTCATTGTATCATGAACTTCATCTATAACATTCAATACATATAACTTTATATATATATATATATATATATATATATATATATATATATATATATATATAT
>Ga0209700_103110_pt1 | contig 32391 bp, 14 predicted proteins | sample SiratroredBW_FD_187528 | JGI IMG/M metagenome (GOLD analysis project Ga0209700, IMG submission 187528) | Root nodule microbial communities of legume samples collected from California, USA - Siratro red BW (SPAdes) (version 2) | ecosystem: Host-associated > Plants > Roots > Nodule | place: USA...
TTTATTTTTGTTTTTTTTTTTTTTTCTCTTTTCAAGAAGCTATGAAATGAGTTTGAGATGAAATCTTTATAACTAGATCGAAAATTATTTGTAATTATTTTGATATTGCCATACTACTTTTTTAGTTGGATTTAATTCTCTTGAGTCACCAAGTTTCACCCTTTGGTTTTCCTCACAATAAGAAATCTCAAAGTTTTAGATAAGAAAAACCATTTTTATTAATTCTAACTTTTAAAAACTACTTGTTTTAAATTTTACTTGTTCAATTGGTTGTTGATTTATGTTGTTTTGGATCTTTCTCAAATATTTGAACGAGCTTTTTGTGAATTATGAAATGTTTAGAATGATGTGAATAGTTTTTGGTTCACAAGAACCCTAAATTCGCAAATATTAGAATCGCAGACTTGTTATATAGTACAATTTCATTGTATGATTATTGTACTAGGGATTTTCGAGATAGTTTTATTGTTGAGTGAACTAAAACTAGTTGGACAAAACTTAAATTTGGTGGGCAAGTTTAATTTCACTCAGTAAAAAAGAATGGCCCTATAGATTATTTAGATTATTGAATTATATTTATGAAAGTTGTAATCCTAGCTTATTATCGTCCTTAGATTCACTAAAAAATAAAGTTTATAAAACAAGATATATTATTTTAGTGACAAAAGTTCAAGTTGTCAAAATTTGGAAAATCTCACGTTGTTTTCTATTTTAGGCGTAGTATACTTATAAATCAAGCTTTTGGTAAAAGATGAAAGTCATGTAATTTATTGTTACTTAAATTTCCTTTTAATGTCTTGATACCTTAATTAAAATTTATTTTTATAACTACATCTAGTTTATAATGAGATTATCAGTATGTTTTATGTGTTTTATGCGTTAGGTTTGGTATTATGTGAATTTTTAAAGATTGGAAAAAGATGACTAAAAATACAATATTAAAAGAATAAATAAACGTTTAACAAAACACTATTAATCCTACCTATTATGATTTTTTTAACATTTTCATGATAAAAATATTCATTTATTTACTATCATTGATTAAAATTATTCATTCTTCTTATTATACTTTAGTTATATTTTTTATTGTGTCTTTTCTTCCATTAAACACAAAATGTACAGCTTAATATTAAAAAAAATCCATTAACATGATAAGTTAATTTATATATTAAAAGTTTGAAAGATAAATTTTAAATGACATTAGAGAATTTTTTTTTTTAACAAATTTTCTTCAGCTTAAAAAGCTTCACCTTTAACTTTTAAGCCTAGATGAATATTTAGGTAGGTCTTTAATTATATCCAGATATAAGTTGAGATAATAAACTAGTCGAATATTAAGGGTGACACGGATCAGATGAATGATACTAAGATGTTCTTTTTTATTTAAGAAGAAGACCAGATAAAGTTTAAGTATCAGTAACTTACTTTATTGATTGACTAAAAGTAAAAAGAATCGTGATCCCTTAAATCACTTCATAATGATAGTGTAAAAGAAGTATAGTGGTAAGAAATTGAAATTATTTATTTTTATCATAAGCTGTGTTATTTCATTAAAAAAACATAAATATTGATAATACAATCTGCTTAATATTTTTTTGTAAATGAAAAAAAAAATATGCAGAAAATTTTCAAATATCTTGTCTAAGAAGGAATGACTATAACCTGATAACGATGGGATTAAATTCCAAATGCAGGTTCTAGAGTTCTGCATGCACTGAACACCTAATTTTTGTTTCATTTCGTATTTGATTAGGTCAAATAAGAAAAAGAACAAGAAAATTCACGAATCATGATGCACAAAAAGTACGTCACTTCATCCAGAATTACACTCCAATGATGTTTCTGCTGACTAGTATTGTACATTATATATTATTTGTTTGAATAAATATAAATATATCAGGTCGGCAAAGTAAAAATCAATTACATTTTGATTCACGACTCCATCGATATTGAGAAAAAAAATGTCTCATACTTATATAGGAATGAAAAATTAAGTGAAATATGTCCCTTTCAAACTCTTTTTTTTTCTTATCTAACATGGTTTTATCAACCTTTTTGTTTTTAAAATATATCTTATTTTATGAATAATTTAAAATATATATCATTATACTTAATTTTACTTTCTTTTTACAAAGTTACACGAGAAATAATAAAGATACCAAAACATATTTTACTATTTAAAAAAACAAGAAATTTAGGAAGAAAATAAACATGCATCATTTCCTTGAACTTCGTATTTTTTTTTTCAGAACATATAAATATCATAAGAATTTGTTAACATGTATTGAATCTAAGTATCTCATTCTCAATGAGAATCGGATCGAACCATACCAATTAATTCACTTTGTGTAAAGTTGACTTATTTTATTAAACCTAACCCCTTTAGTTAGCTTATTCTAATTAGAGAAATAAAGATTACAAATTAACTCTCTTTTTTTCAATATTAAACATTATACGTTTATATGGAATTTTTTTATAAAGACTTAGAAGAGAAAAAAAAACAGAGAGCAAAATTAAAATTAATTTCTTCTTATTAAATTAAACTATATAAAAAATTAATTTATAGAAAAATATAACTTTTTTTAATTATGTATAAGTTAACTTTAGTTTATGAAAAAATTAATTTCATTTTTTTCTTTCAACTTTTTTCTTCTAAATTAGTAGTGAGTCAATCCAAGCATATCCTAACAAATTTTTTAGCTATTCTAAGAATCATACTAGTAAAAGGATCACTTTATAATTTATACATCAAAATTAGTTTATTCATACTAAAAATAAAATCATCAATAATTAAATATATATTTTTAAAATTTATATAATATATTAAGAAATAAATTAATAAGTTTGTATAATTAAATTAGTAAAACAATATATATTCAACAATCGACATAAAGATTGTGTTTTTTTAACAAAGTTAAATATTTTCTACATGTATAATTATATTCAAGTTGTGTATAATTACCAAAGATAATAAAGTTGTTCAAGTATTTAATACAACTCCATATTTTGAACATTAATTCAAAATTATTGACTAAGCTCCAATAACTCCATATCAATAGAGCGCCATTGGGTTAAGATGTTATAGGTGGGCTAGGAAAATATTTATAGCATGTTTGAGTTTTCATTAAATTCTAGGTTTAAGAATAAAAAAATAAATTTTAGATATTAAAGATTGTGAAACTAATCCTATCAATTAAAAAAATATCTAGATTAAAATTATAATTTACCAAACCTAACAAAATTACAAACATATTTTTCCAACCACGTCATAGAGGTCTAACCTTTAGAAACGTTTTAAAGCAAATTACTTGAGTACTTTTTTTATATTTTTTATTTTACAACTTTTTTTGAATTTTTACTTTTATTCCCTAAATTTTTTCCCCGTGTTTGCTTTAACTTTTGTTGTCTTAAAAATAATGTTAGCTTATAACATAACAATAACACTACAATTCGATTATTTATAGCACTAAAATTATTTATCATAATAATATAAAAATAAAAATAAGGAGGAAGTTTTTTGTGTAACACAGCTAAAAAGTTGAGAATAGATTAAACATAGATCAACTTTCTTTTATTCGAATTGACACTTTGCTCTAATTAAGTGTTTGGAATATTTGTAGTAATTAATTAGGACTTGATATAGATTAAGGGTCAAGTAGAAGGTAGGTATGTCTTTATTTTGCAAGTTTATTACTGACAAGATAGTAGAAGCATACAAGATGAACATGACAAGGCAAGAAGGAAATTTTGGAAATAGACATTTATAAGATGTACACGAGTTCAATGAAAAAATTGGGTGATGTGTATTTTCGAATAACTATAACGAGTATATTACCTGATCTATATTATGTATTTCATGTGAATCTTCTTTTTTATTTATTTTAAAAGAATGATAAGAAGCCAAATTGTTGTGTAATATAATGTGTATTTAGCAAGAATCATAGAATTATGGTTAAGATGTATAAAGGTTGGACTATCAATAAAATGACCTATTTATTTACTTTATTGTTAGCTGTTAAAAAAATCACAAACACTAATATATTTGACAAAATATCTAATAAAGAATCAATAAACACCTATGAGAAAATAAAATATCATTTTGAATGTAATTATATATGAGTTTATTACCTCTTATATGTTGTTTTTGTTTTCCAGTCTCACTTAAAGCAAGACTTCAAAAAACTTAATTCGTAACAAATTGGTTTTTATTAAGTTTTATAGTCTCTTTAAAGTGAAAACTTAAACCATGGAGGTAAACGATACCGTGTTCTCTGGCTCTACCTTTTCTTCGACAATGAGGATAGTATAAAGCATTGTTGAATTTACTATTAATAAAGAAAAAGAAAACTTTGTATCCATGTGTAACGAAAAAGGAAATCAACTTACATAACTTTTAATAACAAAAGTGTGTATAACAGTTTGAGACAGTCAAAAAGTTTGTATAAATATTTTTAGTTCAAAAAGTGAAAATAAATTATTCTTAAAAATGAATGTTTTAGAAATATTATTTATTATAAAAAAAACTTAATAAATAGAACTTAAAAAAAAAGCAAATGTTAAATATAAGAATAAATTAGTAATTTATTAAAAAAAATTCACAAATCCACTACTTTCTTCTTGACACTCTATCCTTTTATTAAAAAATTTTCTTATAAATTATTACAAATCGTCTAAATTAAATACATACCATTCTTTATAAATTATTTCAAATCAATTCCTATAAACACTCACAAATAATGAATTATTCATACCAAATGATGCATAACCAAACAATACATAAGAAAATAGAATTAAAGTTATCCCCAGATGTGAAATATATCATGTGATAAACTAATAAATAAGAATATCAACAAAAACACAAGTAAAAAGAACAATAAAAAATTAATAGAACATTTATCACTTTTGAAACATTTATTTGTATTTACACTTTTTATGCAATATAAATTACAGTTTTGAAATTTTCTTAATTAATTTATTTGTATGGGATATGTGTGGCACACACACTTTGGGTTCCATAAAGTTTCGGCTGAGAAGGGTCAACTCGTTTTTCAGTTGGTCTTTAATACTTCTTTTAATTAACTTTTTTGAGTTTTGGTCAATTATTGTTGTTTGAATTGCTTTGAGTTGTGAACTGGAAAGCATTATCAGAACGAAACGACCAAGTCTTCCTATTTCTCACAAATTTCATTACTATGTTTTACACTGTAGTAGCATGTTTTTGTGGGGGAAAATGACAAAAGATAAAAGAAAAAATATATCCCTGGCTCTCAAAATAGGTCATAAATAGTTTGTAGAGAAAATTAAAACTTATAATAAATGGGAAAATAATTGAGTGGAGGAGAATTTACCCACACGAAAGGAAAAAAAAGATTAATAATTGCTGATAGACATAATGAGAAACTAAAATATGTAATTTCGGCCATTAGAAGAAAATATTTGCAATGCTATCTAATTTTGTTTTGTACCTGTTTTTTTTTACTTCTGAATGCAAAAATCAACTCGATAAATTAATATTTTAGTAGTATGCGAGTTCAGGATTCCATTCCATTTTATATGGTATACTTGTGATATTAGAATAAAGAATGAAATTTACCAAATTTATTATAAAAGTATAATAAATTAAATTTATTATTTTTAAAACATTAAAACTTGAAAAAATTAACAGAAAATCGAACACATTTTATCTATATCACCTTTCAAATAAGTGATGTTGTAACTTTTTAGACTTGTTGTTAAGTGGGCATAACCTGACCTTAAACAAGAACTTGACTGACCTTAATTAAACAGTTCTGATTATACTTTTGTTTAGTCAGTGTAATTCCTTCAATATTTTCCATTATTGTTTTTCCCTCTTTTTCAGTCCTTTTTTAAACTTTATCTTTTCACCCCACCCACCCTTTGTACTGAGTCAATAATTTGATTCTCCATTTCCAAAGTCAAATTGCTCTTATAAAATATCTAGGTTTCCATAATATATTTGATATTAGGTTCCTTACGTCACTAGTCCTACAACCATGGTACAACTTGGTGATGTTATTATAAATTATTGAATACAGTTTCATAATTTGAGTTATCTTCTATGAATTATTATTTTCCTAAGTCTTCTGAAGTGACACACAGTAAGTTACCAAGCATGAGCTGAACTGTGGATGATTGCTGGTTTTTTGAAATGGAGTCGGTTTTCCAAGGTTCTTAAATGGAGCCAAATTAAACCATTTCAACCTTCCTATGGCGTCGTCGTTTTAGACAACCCTAAATTATTCCTAATTAATTACTGTATTGGTCAAGATTATGAATTTAAGAAGGATCCCAGACTTTTCAGGGCTGATAATACGTGGGGTTTTTTTGTCCTGCTTATAAAGCACGATATTAAAAAATATTATGATTTGATATTATCCATCTTAATATTAATGTATGTATTACTGCTTATTTATTGATACGTTTACCAGCTAGTAGATGAAATATGTTATCTTTTTGTGTAATATATATATAATAAAATAAGAGGTTGTTTAATTTTGTCATTTAAGTTTTCGGTCCCATAACTTTTTACTGTTCTCTTATCAATCTAAGTATATTGTAATATTATAAGATCAAAAATTTATTATATGATTGAAGTTATCTTTTTATTTATAGGTTTACAGTTGAATTCTTTATTTCATAAGCTAAGGTTTAAGTTTGTGAATTTTTATTATTTTTCTAATTTTGATTTTAATTATGATGGTCATGTATCTTTTGTCAATAATCTATTTTAAAATAACATAATCTTGACTAGGTGATATATATTATTTTGTATAATGATTGACCTGTTATTTAGATGATTTAGAATGTGACTATACCAGTCAAGATGAACTACAAAATATAACTTTTCATTCTTCTCTTATTTGAGAGAGTTCCTCTGATGTTTAAGTTAGTTATTAATCTGAATATATTATAATATTATAAGATCAAAGTTTTATTTATTTTGTTAGAGTTATCCTTTTATTTATAGGTTTAAAGTTGAATTCTTTATTTCACAGGTCAAGATTTAAGTTTGTGAACTTTTATTATTTTTCCAACTTTAACTTTAACGATGATTATCACATGATTATCACATATTTATGTGTAATAATCTATTTTAAAAATAATATAATCTTGATCCGTTGATATATATTATTTTGTATAATGATCAGACCGGCTACCTAGGCGATCTAGAATGTGATTATACTAATTAAAATGAACTAAAAAAATACTTATGTTAATAAATTTATTTGTATAATACTATTTTTAGAGATCTCATTTATTGGTGAGTTCAAAATAAAAATTCAACATTAGTAATTATATTGTAGTCAATTAAATTAGATATATAAAAGGTTGAAACATTCTTAAAATGTTTTATCTTATTTAATTTATTTTTAACTGTTAAAAAAAATAAACTAATTGTATAACAATAACCTATAGGTTAATCTAATAGTACACCCTCAATTAATGTCTTTTTCTTCTCTACAAACCAGCTATAAAACTAGAACACAACTTTAATAATGAAACATGTTGATTAATATACAAAGTATTCTGACTTTTAGTCGAGGATATATTAGATTCAACAAAACAAATATAAAAATGATGTCTAAAACTTAGATTCGGAAATGTTGATGAAGTTGAAAACATGATCGAAAGTTGAAATATAATAAGTGAAAGACTATTATTAAAGTGTACGATGAACTGGAAACTGGATCAAAATTATTGTTGTAGATGGCGGCGTCCACCTTGGGTTTTGTTGATGAGTTTATGGTACACTCTTCCACCCAACTTGTAGAATATTAATGGTTAAAACAAGAACAAAAATACAACAAACATCAAACAAAACAGCTCATGGGTGGCTTGGGTGGAGTAGAAATGTTCAAGTAGCCATTGCAAATTTTAATTAAATTAACATTAATTTTAAAAAGTAACACGACAAGTTATGCCACTTGAATCATAACTAAATCTATTATAAAAATAAAAGAATGTAAATTTAGGTAGAATTGATTAAAACTTAAAATAAAGTGTTTTTTCAAACGCAGAATTTGGTTTTGTTTGGTTATGATTATATATAAAAACAAAAGTCATTAAATATGTCTATCCGTACTTTTGAAAACAACTTTCACATAAAAAATTATTTATTTTTATTTCTGTTTTTCTTTTAATTAAAAAAATATAATAATTGTATTTCTATCAAAAGGTGATTTTCTTCTAAACAAACACCCTTAATCGGGTCATACGAATTAGAAACTTTTTAACCGCTAACCTAACCCGCAATTTGCAAATTTAGTATTTATTTTGTTACTGTTTACAATATTTAGTGTCTGATTCAATTGAACTAAAGAAAATGGCTAATTTAATTTATACTAATAAACTTGTTTTAAATTTATATTTATTAACTTATTTTTGTCATTTGTACTTTTAGTGTACCATATATATTTGTAAGAAAATCCCCAGCCCTTTAATTAAGGATATTTTGAAATAAGAAAATTATATAAAATATATTGTTTATTAAAATAAATAAATAAATAGTACTTTTAATTTGGGTCTTATAAATAAGAATGGGGAAAATGTTTTGTACTCGTGAAACTGAATTAACATTGTTGGGATGAGTTGAGTTAAAAATTGTAATCGTAGTTCCAAATCCTTTGCTTGAGGTGATATGCTAAACAAAATATGATCATTATTATTTAAATGACAATACAAAATAAACACATAAAGTAAGTTGATTAAAATAAATCAATGTATAAAAAAAAGTAAATAATCATTCAAAGTATTTCATTAATAACATTCAATTTATTTCATTTAATCAATTTAAATATATAATTAGATTACTTTTGAAAGACCATAGTAAATATATTATCATTAAAGACCAATAAATATTCTAACCAAGTAACTTTTTGAAAACTCTTATGAAACCTAAGACATCTTTCAAACTTATGTAGTTAGCAAAAGTAAAAGCCTCCATCAACTCAAATATATAAGGTTACGAGTGGGAGTTAAAATTTCAGTGTCTTAAATTAACTCAATATTTACATCATATTAACAATATAATTTTACCTCTCTAATAATAGTCAATTAACATACATACTAATGTGTGATTCTTCGGACAACTCATTATCATTTTCCATATCACCGTGAACTTAAATTATTATTTTTTTTCTTCAATTCAAATATTATATATGTAACCACAAAAACTTATCCATACAAGAAACAAAGCATTAAGAATTAAATATCTAAATAAAAAATTTACTCAAAAATAAATTTTTTAATGAGATTATGTTATTCTTTTGTCCCTCACCTTTCAATGTATGCTCTGGTTGAAGAAAAGAAAAAAGAAAACAACTATGAAAAATAATAAAAAAGAGAAATTTTAGAGTTTAAAGAAATAAAATAATTATAAAATGAATTTATTTTATGTTATATATTTTTATAATTTTAAAATAATAAAATATCTACTATTCAATTAATTTAAACTATATCCTTTGAATTTATAAAATTATTATTATCTTATATGCATTTTTTTAACTCGAAAGTCATTTTATATTTTCATCATCTCACATTCGAAGTTCAAATTTGCAAATCAATCCCTTATTCAAAATACAATAGTAACACTAAATATTTTATTTCTTAATATCAAGATTACCATAAAATATATCTCATTTGAGGAAAAGGTATCGTGAGTTGTCATCAAATAATCAATAAACATAACGAAGGAACAAAAATATGATCCAAAAGTTAGTCGTCTTAAACCTAATCAAAGTTTTCAAGGGAGGTAAATCATGAAAATAATATAAACTAAAAAAATAAAGTAATTATACTTATAATAGTAGGAATCAAAGCATATATAATTTTCAATAAACAAATGACATGTTTTTTTTAGAACTTTAAATATATTACAATTTCTCTAAAATAATACCATAAGGGTCTTTGTTGAAAAAACTTGAGCACTTTCAACTTTGTTAGGTTAGTTTAAATTCTAATTCGTAATGATGAAGTGTATTTATTCTAAGCTATTTTATCATAGTAAACCTTTTAACAATAAAAAATTGGGCATTTTTTATTCGATTTTTTTTATTTCTTCAAGTGTGTGACAGCAAATTCTCTGTTTGAATTTTATTTTCTACTGAAAAGTTGAGATTTTTGTTGGTCATTGGAGTGTGTACAACTTGTTTCAGGTCTAAACATCAAACTAGTTTTTACTGATTTTCTACTTTTAGAAGTTAGTGTCGGAGACAGATTCAAATTATTATTATGAAAATGTATGCGTTGAGTGCTAAATTTGATATATATTATAATAATTTAATGCTATTTATCTTTTTTAATTTACATTGTGAGAAAAAATGAATTTGCATTCAAAATTTATAATAAATACAGAAAAAAAAACTACAATTCCTTTAGATAAGTAAAATGATTTAATATTTCCAATAATAAAATTAGTTGTAAAACATAAAACCATTAACATTGATCATTAATAGGACAATCATTTATTTAACATCGCCTATTTGCTATCTATCACCTATCAATAACTTCTATACAGAAGTATGTAAATTACAAATAACTGAAATTTGCAAAAACTGGTATCGGAAGCAAAACTTACTTAATTTTTAAAAAATAATTTTTAAAAATTATTAATTTTTTTAAAAAAAAAAAAAAAAAACAAGTGGCTCGACATACTTACTCCTATTAGTTTCTTGAGCTTAAAACAAATAACAAGTTTATATATTTATTTATATAACATAAAGGAAAAAAAAAAAACATGTACATTTTATTTATAATGTAACTTTTAAAATTATATTTTATTATTCGTTTAACTTTTATAATTCATAAAATTTAATCTTATATACTTAAAAAAACATTTATATCACTTTCTGCATATATTATTTTAATTTTTTGAAATCCTTATGCATACAACTTTTTCATTTCTTTTAGTTTCTACCGTTTAAATTTATGAAGATTGAAAGAAATTAAAAATAACATACGCAAAAACTAAGAGGAATTATTTTTATATAGAGAAAGAAAGTAAAAGGTGAAATTTGTCTAATTGATTAATTATACTAATTTTTTAATCTTGTAGAAATAAAATTATTTTATTTAATTATGAAAAAAAAAAACAATTACAAGCTGGATTAGGATTTTGTTTGGGAAAAGAAAAAAATATTCCACTAATGTTTTGTCAGTAAAAAAAACTGCGTGAAAGTGTGAACCCATGTTTTGCATGGGCTATGACTTGAGTTGGGTCTAATATATAGAACCAACCCACTCAAAACGCGCTTTTATAGACTTATTTTGAATTCTCAAACCTTTTTCTTTCTTTGGGAGGAAAGTAAACAGAAGCATGTCGGGAATCGATTTTTTATCAACTCATTAATCATATTTCAATTAAATAAAATAATTTTTAATGTGTTTATCTTTCACTAACTAATAAAAAAAATATTATCTTAATTTCAGTAATAATAATAATAATAATTGACGTTAATTAAAGTTTATTGTGTTATCTGTTAAAAAATATTTGAAATTCTTGCATGTCTTAAATATAAAACCAAGAAAATAGAATATAACTTAACTAGATTTAAATCTAACATAAAATAGGAAAAAAAAGTACAAAGCATAATATAACTTTTTGGCACAATGAGAGAAAAGACTTATGAAACATATGGTTCATGAACTTGTAAATATAATGTTTATGCTCTCTAACATTTATGTTATTTTAGAAGTCTAATATATATTAATTTAAAATGTATAACCCAAAGTTTTTTATTTACAAGTTAATACATTAAATAATGCACATGAGTGTGGTACATTTCCCGTGTCAACTTAGTAAGGTAAGTGCTGTTTGAATAGATTTTTTTAGTAAGTATTCAAAGCAGAAAAGTAGAATAATTTAGTTTTGCCTATTAAAATATATTTATACATATGTTAACAAAAATTCATTTAACTTAAGATAAAATTAATTTGAATTTATAAAGAAAAACTTCAGTTATTTTTTCTTTTTATTTTATTTCCCTGCAAAGGAATTTTATGGAAAAGTTTATACACATGAAATCGAAATATTTGGCGTTTGTCTTGTAGACATTCGACCAAAAATCACTTTTAACTGTTTATTCCATTTAGGACAAATGCTTCTTGCACCTTTCAATTTGAACCAGCACCTCCTTAATTTTAAAAATAACTATTTTATTTTTTTAAAAGTGATTCAGATTATTTAGACATACTTTCTGAAATTGATGAAATACATTTTAAAATTTTTAAAATACATTTCAGAATAGGATTTCTGGAATATAGATAATAACTTTCAAAATGTTTTTTTGGAATAAATTGTTAGAACAAACTTTATGGAATGAGATATTTTTTACAGTGTTCTTCTTCTCTTTTTCTTCTACAACAGCAATGACATAGCAACAACGACATAGGTGGTGAAAACAGTAAAAAGATATACATTGATGGAAAAACGAACGAGACAATTCGGTCACTGCATCCCATTGTAAGGGTGAAATTTCAAAAGTAGGAGTTACAGGAAGTAATTGTCTCAATTTTGAAGTCCACCTGATATCACAGAAAAAAAGTTGGGCTTTAGACCCAAGTCATTGGACGAGGTTTCATTGAATTTAAGAAGAAAAAAAATATCATTGTAATTAAGTATAACATAAAGAGTAGATTTGGTCTAATTTGAATGTAAACTCCAATCCTAATTATATCAATTTTGACAGTTTAGTTAGGCTCAGTTTAACGTTTTTTTTTTCATGATTATAAATTTATTAACACAATAAAGAATGTAATAACTAAGGTTACATAATTATCACTTCGGGAAATAAAACAAAATTATTATTTTTTTAAATATTTAGTTGACTTTTTTTTTATTTGCATTACTCTTTAATAATAATATTAACAACTCTTTTCATAACATAAAAGTAAATTGTGCACCACTTCATATTCAATGTTGTTTTTAACAATACTGGTAAATCATTCTGCAACATATAAAAGTAACATGTTCTCTTTATTAAAAAGAGAAAAAGTTATAAATGATTTAATGCTTGTTATATTAGTAACAAAAATCACATATTGATTGGGCTTCCTTTACAAATGTCAATTTAATCTTCATTCTTTTAGAAACAAATATCTTTCTCAAAATTTCAGAGTTAAAAAAATATGGTTGCTTTATTTTTCGTTTTTTTGTTTTACGAGTAACTAAAACACTAAAAAAATTATTTTATTCACTTCCACTTTGAATAATGTTTTCTATAGTATCTCCGAAATGCCTAGTCCTAAGAATTTTAATACAATCCAAACAATATTTTTCATAAAGGGTAAGAACTTTATTTAATTTTTACTCTTCATTCTTTATTTAATTGTAACAGGGAGGTGCACAAATCAATTATAAGGGTTGAAAAAGCAATTACTAAAATTATAGTTTTGTTTGGGACTTTGCGGCCCGGTCCCTTATGACATGAAAGCAAAAACAAGAGATTTAGCATAGGCCTTGATAACTTGTTAAGGACCATTTATTCAAGCTTTTTACAAAACGAATTTAAAAATATATCAAAATATAACTGTTTTAAGTTTTGTTCGGCCACAATTATAAAAAAAAAATAGTTTTAAAATTTATATTTAAAAATTGTATAATTTTTTGTTATAATATTAACTTCTTCATTGGATACATTACTTAAAAAATCTCAAAATAATTAAAAATGTGTCCTTTTCAAAATAATATTTTTATAAATTGAAACTAAAAAGCTGTAAACTTAGTACTGCGTTTTTTTTTCTTGGTTTATTAAGTTTTTTTTCCCTTTTTTAAAATAAAATAGTCTTTGTGTTTCGGCTTTGAAAAAAAGAAAAAAAAAAACTTATTTGTGAATAGATACATAACCAAAAGTACAATTCCATTTTTAATACTTCAAAATTTGACATGAATAACAAAAGTACAATTTCATTCTTAGTGCTTCAAAAATTGACCTGAATAAGAAAGGTACAATTGTATTTTGTCAATTGCTTTATGTACCATATAAAGTATTTTCTGCACTTAGTAAATATTTAATATACCAATAATATCTTTATCATTTTAATTTTTAAATTTATTTATTAAACAATCATATTTTTTTCTCTTATAAGCTTAATTGACTCATCCTCTACATCATTCGAACTACCATTAAATTGAAAAAGAAATTAACGTTTATCTCTCTCTCATATATGTATTTTAAAGAAAGTCTCTTTAATTTTAAATTAATAAAATAAAATTTTTACTTTCTATTTTTTTTTCTAGTTTCTTTCTACTTTCTTCCATAATATTATTTGTTATAACTTCATCAAATGATAGATTATGAAAGAAACTAAAATTAAGTTGTAAAAAAGAAAACAAATTTTATTCTTTTCAATCAATTGCATATTATTTTATCTTTTATTAGTTTGTTAAAATGAGATATTTTATTATTATGATATTTATCATTTGAGATGAACAATAATCTCATTCAAACAAAGTATAAAAACAATTTATATAAAATAAATAAATAAAATGGAAATACATAATTAAATACGAGAAAAAAAAGTTATTAATAACAAATTTGATTGTTTAGGGTTTTTCTTTTACTTGTAAATGTGTTATTCATACAATAAATTTTAAATTATTTAAAAAGTACGATTAATTTTAAAAATTTAATTGAACATATCGTTTTTAAATATTTAGTTTTGTGATATCAAATTCTATGTTGTTTAAAAAAATATAGATATTTTTTAAAATTATTGTGAGAAGGAAGTAGGTATACTAAAAATTGAAAAAAAAAATTTGGTATAACCATAATTCAAATTTATGATCTTTATCATTTTATTTATTAATAGAATACTTTAAAATATGTAACATTCTTAACGTATAATTAATTAAAAAAATAAAAAGTTTGTACTGAGAAAACAATTATTTACGTTTATAGTATAGGAAACAATTGTCAATATTATTTTTATTATTATTAAAAAAAAATACTTTCTACATTATGATTTGTATTTATAGTTTTCTAAAATACTGAAATTATCAACATTTATAAATTATTACTTCTCACCTTCTTTTATTTATTTTTTCTTTTACAATAAAAATGTCTTATGATTTTTGTAATTTTTCTGTAACATTATTTTCTATATGAAACAACTTAATTTTCTACACTTTTTATACCATATTGTGATTTTTTTTTCTTGCAACAACTTAATTTTATTTTCTTCCTAATATAACGGAAGAATATACAACAAATAATGTAACAGAAGAAGGTACAGAAAAATTAAGAAGAAAAAACAGAAAGCAAAAAAATATTACTTTATTAATTTAAAATTAAGGAGATTCTTTAAAATATATATATGAAGGAGGAAGAACAGTTAACTTCTTTGAGAAAAAATAAGAAAGCAAAATTCTTACTTTTTTAATTTAAAATATGAGAGAGAAAAAAAATCAAAACAAACGTTATTTTTTTATTTTTTTAATTCGATGGTTCTACATGAATCAAATTAAGAGTGTGAAAAAGAGAAAATAGATTATTTAATAAAAATAATAAAAATATTGTTGATATGTTAAAAATTTAAGTACAGAAAATATTTTGTACCAGACAAGAAGCAATTGCTAATTTAGTTTTAAAAAAAAAAAAAAGTGAGTGGTGTCTGAAGCAAAGCGAAAAATACATTTAACTGCCTTTAAGGGTCTAAGGTTCTACTAATCCCTTTTTTCCTCTCATTTCATCTCTTCTCATTCCTCTCCACACCCCAATATATCATAACATTGTACAATCAAAACCTTCAAACATTATCACAGTAAGTTCATACCCACATTTTTCTTTTTTTCTGATCCAATATTCCATCTTTTATAATTTGCAAAAGTAGTTATATTCTAATTTTCTTTTTTAAATCATGAAATGTGATCCAATTATATATTATGTCTTTGTCCATCTAGATCCATCTAGATCTGGTAATGGTAATGGAATTGTTCAGAAACATTATTCTTAAAATTGCCGATGAACAAGTTTATAAAAATAATATCAAGTTTATAAAAATAATAAAAACACGATTTATTCACAATAGTTTTATGTAATTTTTCATAATTTACTCACATTTAAAATAAAAAGATATATATATTATTTTTGAAAATTTTATAAAAAAATTATACTAATTTAAGAAATTTACCCACTGCAATCAATAAAATATTTCATAAATATAAACAAAGTGGTGTAAAAGTATAATTTTCTTTTAGTTTATACCATAAGTCGCCTACATCTTCTTTAAATATTTTTAAACTGTTTTTATTATGTAATATAAACTTAAAAAATAACATAACATAGAAAAGATATTCTATTTTATTTTTATAAAAAACTCTTTCACAGATTATTTTTATCCTTTTCTTTATATTATAAAAATTTTATACAATATAATTCTTATTATATAAAAGGTATAAGATATTATATCTTTAATTTTATATATCAAATTAAATTAAAACACTTTTATAAAAAAAATAACAACATTTATTAAAAAAATCTGTTCTATCACACACACCGATTCACCAAGTATTTGCAAATATACTATATTAGTTTGCAAGAAACTCACTTGTAGAAATGGGTGTCTTTTATTCTCACTTTATTGTAGAAAAAGCTATCTTACAAGGATTAAACAAGCACATAATATATAAAAATTAATCCTGTGCAAAATGTTTAGGATGGAAGATGACTAATACTAACGAATCGTATTATTAATAACGATAATAATGATAATGAAAAATAATCATAACAATGATAATAAATAAAAATAATGACAAAATCAACAACAATAAAAAATAATGATAATTACAATAAAAATGATAAAATAATTTTAACTAAAGCATTAACAATTATGAGATCAATAGGGTAAAAATAATCATAGCACATAGTTTTACTATGAGGATAATATGATAATGATAATAAAATAGTGTTATAATAATAAAATTATAAAAAAACTGTAACAATAATGAAAATATATTTGATTTTATAATAATAATGGGATGATTATATGATTTTTAAAACGTTAAAAAATTTAATTGATTATTTACAAAAGTTTTCAATATTATGAGAAGTAGTTAAAAACTTATTTCACATCAAAAAGCATGCTCATTTATAATTTTTTTTAACTTGAGTTCTATTTTCTTTTATTAAATATAAAATTTCACTATATTATAATTAGAGTAGAATAAATTCACAAAATTGTTTCTAGTTATATATTAATTTTTTCTTGATATTGAACATCTAAGTACACTAAACTTCTTTAAGCTAAATACATAAACTTTTTTGAGATTATACAAAAAAAAATCATTTTATAAAAGATCCATTTTCAAAAAGAAAGAATATGAAATGAATGTATTTTACACTGAGAGATTAAATTTTATAATAATAAAAAATTTACAAATATTACTTTTGTTTTCTATATCATATAAGGTATATAGTCTTTTGTTAAATACTAATACTTAGAAGTTAAAAAAAAAATATGTTAACTTTTCTTAAAAGAGAATAAATTACTATTAATTGATGATTAAAAAGATTACATATGCAAATAAATATAAATGAATTGAAAATTAAAATTGTTGAGAATGCATCTATAAAAAGTTGAAATTGTTGATATTACACTTATAAAAGTATTGAGAATCTCTACAAAACATATAACATATAAAAGTTAAAATTTTATTATGTAAATTTTATATGTTTTACGTAGACTTATTTTTCTATAAGGCAGCTTCTTTTTTGATATCCGTAATCAGATTATTTAGCTTCATCCTTACTTCGACAATTAAATTCTTTATTTCGTGAATTAAATTCTTTACTTTCTTCTTGACATCAACAATTACATTTCTTTTTCTTTTTTGACATCAACAATCATATCATTTACTTCTTTAACAGTAATATCAGAAATCAGATTTCTTACTTTATGAATAATGAAACGATTTATTTACAAAAATATCTAACAATATGCATGATTTATTCACATTTAAAATAAATAAAAAATACACTATTTTGATAATTTCACAAAAAATTACACTAATTTAGGAAACTTGTCACAAATTAAAGTGCATAATGTTTCTTCTATAATTTCTTCACTTTTTTGTTTATCAATTCAAATTAACTTCATTTTATCTCTTTTCCCACAGAAAATAATAAATTAAAAATAATTAAATCCATTAAGAAAATAAAAATATTTGTAAATATTTTAAAACTGAGGAAAAATGAAAAAACTACCATTAAAGTAACCCAAGCAATACTTACTATATTCATGTCAATTTTGTCTCCTATCTCTATAAATATGAAGAAACTATTTCATTATTTTTTAAAATTTATTCTTCTATTATCTTTTTTGTGTTATTTGCTAAAAATACTATAATAGTGGAATTGTTGTTACAGAGTAAAAAAAAGGATTCTAAACTAATATTATTGACAAAAACAAAAATTCATTCTATCTATTAGAACATTAAAAAGTTTTTTTTTATTCTTTTTAGTAAAATCGAAAGTAAAAAAAGTTTGTTAATATTTATAAAAAGAAAATAAATTAACAGTTTTTTTTTTTACTTGAAGCACAAGCTATAATCTTCATTAACTCTTATTTAAATTTTTTGAGTTCATCCTTCCTTTGTCGTCTCTGAGAACAGATTTTGAACTTGTATTGTTTTCTCTTTCTCTTCGAATTTCATTTTTGCAATTTTCAATTTTGCAATCTAATTTTGATTCAGGTTATATCATGAATATTTTGTGTTGAATCCCTGCATTCCATTCTTTGATTTTAAAGAATTTTGACTGGTTTAATGTATTTTTTTAATTTGTTTTCTCATCCCAAAATTCTGTCTGTTAACAGTGTAACTTTTATATGATTTATTTTGTGTATGCGATTCATTAATTTGTGTTCGCGGTGTGTGGGATGTGTTCGCGGGTGAAGGGGCTGAAGGAGGTGGAGGAGGCACTGAAGGAGGGGAAGGAGGGGGTGAAGGAGGGGCTGAAGGAGGGGAAGAAGGAGGTGGAGGAGGCACTGAAGGAGGCCCTGAAGGAGGCCCTGAAGGAGGGGAAGAAGGAGCTGGAGGAGTAGGTGATGGACGAGATTGACGCTATTATTTACAGCTTATATTCATTAGGGAAGGTTTATATTTACCCATGTAAGGTTTATTTAATTTGATCTAAATATAGATTAGTATATATATATATATAGTCTTTTCTGACTATTGATTCCATATTTATTTTTGTTTTAATATAAAGTCCATTTAATCTGATCTAAACATAGAGTAGTATATATATAATTTAATACTAACACCAAAACCATGAATATGTAAATTAGTGATTAATTTAAATATAGTTGCTTTTTTCAGGATCGAAGCTATGTTTGATCCTCGTTAACATGAATGCTTGTTGGGGCTTTTACCAGATCTCAGTATATTTTATCGTTAACATGAATGCTTGATGGGGCTTTTACTAGATCTCACTATATTTTATGGGTTTTTGCCTTTTGTACTCCTATAATTATTAACTATAACCCTATGATAAAAGAAAAAAATTAAAATATCCTTCCTTGCTGCACCATACAGTAAGAAATAGTTGTTAAGAAAAGTTTATTTCGGATGTAATTATATAAATTTTACCTAATTTTAGGTATTAGGGTTCTACAAAACTTATTTTTTATTCTAAAAGCTAATTTTAAAATGAATTTCATATGTTTCGAAAAATAAAGAGAGGCATTTATAAATTATGGAGTGCAAGAAGTAAAAGTTTATTTTCTGATATGTGACCCGTAAAGGAGGCTTAAATATCTTGATCTCGTTCGTTATGGACTCTCTTTTTAGCGTTTACATCGGGGATTGAATCAGGGCAAGGTTTAATTTTGAAGTGCTTGAGATTGATTCAATTGTGAATAGCGATTTTGATGAGATGAGAATGAAAGGGAGGGTGGCTTTGTATTAATGCTCAAATCACTGGAATACTTTATTAGACTGTTTTATTAGTATTGGTTTAATCAATATTCATGTTGGGAGTTGAAAAATAATCAGACAAATTTGAAAAATAACTTAGTATTGCTTTGTCCTCTCTCACAATAGATTTTAAACTTGTATTTTATTGGTTACAGTGGGTAAATTTCTTAAATTAGTATAATGTTTTTTTTGTGAAATTCACAAAAATATATATTTTTTTATTCTAAATATAAATAAATTGTGCAGAAATTACATGTGAATAAATCGTGTTTTTGTTATTTTCATAAACTTCTCCATTTATAATTTTAAGAATAATGTTTTTCAACAACTCCATTACCAGATCTAGATGGACAAAGACATAATATATAATTGGATCACATTCCATGATTTAAAAAAGAAAATTGAAATATAACTAGTGAAAGATGGAAAATTGGATCAGAAAAAAAAAATGTGGGTATGAACTTCCTGTGATAATGTTTGAAAGCTTTGATCTTACAATGTTATGGTATATTGGGGTGTAGAGAGGAATGAGAAGAGATGAAATGAGAGGGAAAAAGGGATTGGTAGAGAATTGCTTCTTGTACAAACTTCCCCTGATACAAACTTCACTTAGCAAACTTTTAAGGTATCAATAATACTCTTATTATTTTTATTTTTAAATTTATTTATTAAATAATCTATTTTCTCTCACACAAGCTTTTATATCAGTAAAACCACCAAATTAAAAAAAAATTGTTTTATTTTATTTTTCTCTCACATTTTAAATTAAGAAAGTAAGATTTTGCTTTCTAATTTTTTTCAAAGAAGTTATCTGTCCTTCTCCTTCACATATATATTTTTAAAAATTCCTTAATTTTAAATTAATAAAGTAAGATTTTTTTGTTTTCTGTATTTTCTTTCTAATTTTCTGTACCTTCTTCCAGTTACATTATTTGTTTTATATTCTTCCGTTATATTAGAAAGAAAATAAAATTAAATTGTTGCAAGAAAAAAATCACAATATGTTATAAAAAGTGTAGAAAATTAAGTAAAAATCTTATTTTATTAATTTAAAATTAAAAGCGTCTCCTCTAAAATACACATAATAAACAAACGAGAGAGAAATAGTTAATTTCTTTTTCAATTTAGTGGTGGATTCAATGATATAGAGAGTGAGTCTAGAGAGAGAAAAATGATTGTTTAATAAATAAATTTAAAAATAAAAATGATAAATATATTATTGGTATATTAAATATTTGTTAAATGCAACAAACACTTTGTATTTTGCAGGAAGCAATTATCTTCTATTTTTAATATTTTAAATTTGACATGAATAACAAAACTACAATCTATTATAATACTTCTTCAAACATATAGTAATATGACTTACTTAAAAAAAAATTAAACTATTTATATAAGAATCAAAATGTTAACATTGTTAAAAAAGTTCTAAAAGTAATTACTCCATCAAGATAGAATACGTCAAATGAGGATAATTTTTATCACTTCTCACGCTCAAAACCTTACTTATGATCTTTGAGGACTTTATTGGCAAAATGTAAAAGTAAAACTATTTACTTTAAACCATACACACGATCTTAAACTACTAAAATTGGATATTTCACAAGTAATGATAAAAAAATTAAACACAAATACATTGTTACTCTTGCATTTTACAAGCAACCTTACATTACTAGTACATTTTTTCTTTCCCTTACATAAGAAGGGAACCAGTTTTGCAGACAATGTTTAATGCAAGTGCTTAGAAAGTTCTTTCAAATGACTAAAAGAAGCTCTGTAACCGTTGTTACTAAATAGGTAGTTGTAATTGCAACCAAACAGGAACATGAATTGTCAAAGTTTGAAGCACAGTTGTCCATTACTTTGTCTTTTACTGGACTCATGGCAGAAAGAGTGGTGGAACACAACACTCAACAGTCAGCATCCTAAATTAATAACAATAACACATATAAATGGTTTATTTATTATAAGAATAATGTGTAATGTAGAAAAGAGAATAGTTAAATTTAACAAAGCGAAAGCATAACTCTGATAAGAGTGATATGTTTTTTAAATTTAGAAAACAAATAATTTTATTTAAAGTATATAAAAGTTAATGTAAATATTAATTTTTGATTGATTAAAGTAAAATAACGTGTCAGAAAATATGAACATAGAAAATGCCCCACATTGATTGTAATAATGAGAAGAGCATGCGTGGGGTGAATGCAAACTTCAATTTCCAGCGTGTCAAACATACGAACACACACTCAAACATATGAACACACACGCTAATGTCTTCCTTGCACGTTTTTGTTAACTCTCCTTCTGAAGAAACCACTTACATATGCATGCCAATAGTGATCGATCACGAGTACCTATTTTTCTCAATATTTTATTACTTAAAACTACTAAATAAATGAAAAATAATTAAGATTTTCTTTTCTTAGAGAGCCCTAAAATTAAAACATTCACTCTTACTTCATATTTTCTATTCAAGTTAAATTTATCTAAGAGTATGATAATTAATGTTTTTCTTCAATTTCGAGTGTAAATAGATAAACTATAATGGCATGATTTTTCAGCCGACGGCTTTTCTTTTAATTTCGAGTGTAAATAGAAAAACTATAATGACATGTTTTGTCAGCCGACGACTTTTCTTTTTCTTTTAATTTCAAATGGATAAACTATAAAATACTCCACTCTACAAATCTATTCATTAGTGTTTAGAATAATTAAATTGAGACTTATAATATTAATTTAATTGGGCAACTAGGCAAATTATAAGTTCTCTTAACAAATAAAGAAAAAGTTTAATTTTATGAATTAAAATTAACTTATAAATAAAATACATTGAAGAGTCTTTATAAATTAAAATGGTGGACTTTGTTTCCATTAAATGTGGTAGGTAGCTTGACAAAACCATAGTTGACAATACAGTAGTGATGTAGAGTGATACATCAGATCCATGAACTCTTCTTCAAGGTTAAACTTGTAAATATGACAAAATCAAACCATAAATATGATTTTTTAGATAGAGTTTACTCAAATTAGGAGATAAATAGTATTTAAAACGTCTTACAAACTAATTAGTATTTTTTATTTATTTATTGGATTATGTCAATCTTTAATTTAGAAAAAAAAAAACTGTGAGATTTGCCCTTTTTAACATTGTGGTTGACTAGGAAGATGTGAAGATTGGAAATAAAAATTTGAAGAAGGAAAGTGAGAATAGAATTGTGACGAAAGGAAAGGGGTGTGCCAAAGAGTTAGGAGGTGAGTGGGTAATGGCATTGGCACGTGTAATGAGTGCGACATGCTTGGGTGTGACCGTGTCCACAGAAAGAAGGAACGAAAGGTGTAGAAGATTCATTTGTTCAACTCAAATCACCCGAAGCCAATGCAGTGGCAATAGCCGTCACTTGAGACCACGTGGCCACTACTTTCAATCCAACACAAAAATACACACACATGCTTCTACCCTCTCTTTCTCTCATATGGTCTCCTCTTATCAAATTCCATTTTTGCCCTTTCTATACTTTCATTTTAATTAATAAAATTTACACGTTTATTCATCTTTCACTAATTCAAATTTATAACCACTTGTACTCATATAAAAACAAAAACAACGAAAAACTCGTGAAACTACTACTACCTTTCTTTTTGTTTCTATTATACGTTTTTCCGATGTGTATTCTACAAGTAAACTCATGCGCGTCGGTGATAAATACACCTAAATCATTTTTAATTTAATAAAAAATAACCAGACTAAATTACTGACTTTTATTGTCTTGCTATTAGTAACCTTTTCCAGACTGAAGTTTTTTAATTTTCATCCTTTTGATATTTAACTAAAATTTATTAAAATCTAATTTGATTTGGTACACTAGAAATAAAAAAAACATAGTCTATTGATAAGATAGGTATTCTGTTTTTTTTTTAAAAAATAAATATGGTAGGAATCTGCAGGATATGTTAAAAAAGTTATTAATACTTTCTATGTTGGGGAATATTATGTGGGACGGCAAATAATCATTATGCAGGGAATACATTATGATTTTAGGAAAAAAATACTAAATAATAATCAAATCTTATGGAATAATTTATAAATATGTATGTAATTTAATAATTTAATTCTTGAAAAATTGAATACATATAAAGTATTGTTGGATGAGGCAGCTCTACCCGATATTGCTTTTTAAGATAACTTATAATCATCACCGGTATGGAAGAAAGACAAAACTCAAACATAATCTTATCCTATGAAATTTGAACTAGACAATATCTTTTTCACTAGTTGTGTGTGGAAGTTTAATTATGATGTCTGCAACAACGGTGTCTGAAATTAAGATGCACATATCTTCTTGAAATGATAGCAAATGCAAATGTTCGAGGAATATATATGGATTAAATGACACCCAAAAAGTTTTAACCATGCCCATGAATCTATAATTATAGTGTTACATTCAAGTCTTACAAATATTTTTAGGGTTTATATATATTTTTGTGTCTGAATGATGATGTGCGTGAGATGTTTGACGGATTCAGAAGCTCCATAAGCCAATACATAGAGATACAAGTATGGAAGTTATCTCTGTATTTTTATATGAATAATGATTGAACAGCAAAATATGGAACGAAGTAAAAAATAATAATATGTTGTTAATTAAAGATTAGAAGATATGGACTCTAGAAGATAAGTATGAAAATATAATAATGATGAATGAAGAATTTTGGTAGCAGAAGATAATAAAGTGGGAATTGATTGGATATACGTCTCAATTGCGTAATGCAATATATTGACTCATAATTGTCCCCACTTGGCCTTGGACATTGATGAGACTACCGACCCTCTTCAGATTTTTTATTCCCAATGCCTGCAATAACATTTTCTTTTCACTGTTCTACATGATTCATGACCATCAGAACCATTAATTTAATTTCAGATATAAAAGCTAGAATCAATCCATATGTAGCACCAGTTTTTTAATTCACTTAGTTTAAAGTAGTTTGCGGTTTGATTCTATAAAACACTTAACAACTGCATGTTTAATTTATAATGGGTACTATAATAGATCGAGTTTTATTTTCAAAAGCATAAACTATTGCAAATCAATGTCCTTGTGGGCTTTCTTTTGTAGGACCTTCAGGTTATGTTTGGATGGATAGAACTAGATAACATTAACTTTTATATTAAATAGTTTCAAATGAAAGTTAAAACTATAATAATATGTGTCCGTAACAATTGCTATGATATGTTACCTAAATAATAATTTAAATATATATTTTTTCTTTTAATTTTTGAGATGCTTTTATGAATAAAATTATAATAAAATTTTAAATTTTAAATTAGATAATATTTTGTATAAAATGATTGATTTTAAAAATAGTATTTTAACAGATTTGAGGTCTTAGACCAAAGGGTTATTGTAGATCTCTTAGTTTTAAAGTTCACAATACTTCTTCAAATATTTTAACTAATTCAAAATTAACATACTATATTTCTTTTACTTTACTTTAGTTGTAAATACGATATCATTCTTATTTATTTTACCGTAAAATGATTAAATAATGACTTTTGATTTTAATTTAATCCCTGTATTTTTATAATAACTAATATTTATTGTTTAGAGGATGATAATAAGTTCCGAGTTTTGTAAAAAATAGTAATAAATAAAAAATAGAAAGTGCATGAATACTTTATAAACGTTTATTTTCTTATTTTATCAATGTCTCCCTATTACTATTATTTTTTTTTATTAAAAGATAAGTTTAATTACAAAGATCTTATGATTTATATCATGTATATATATCTTGATCATAGATAAATAATTTTTAGATAATTTACATTTACAAGAGATAATATTATTTTACGAAAAAAATAAGAATAAAAAGTTGTAGTTAAATTAGAAGCTAAATTTAGAAGAATAGTTCTTAAATTTTATGAATGTTTGTTGTTCATACTACTTTTTCTAGGATTTAAAGTATACACATATGAGTTTCATTCAACTATACTGTAATAATATAGTTATATAATTACACATAATATTATTTATAATCCTGTCCATGACTATATAAAACATGTAGAGGTTGGTAGCTTTTTTATAAAGGAAAAACTTGATAAAAGTATTTTAGATTTGTTAAATATTTTATTTGAAGATCATCCTTTGATTATTTTTACCAAAACTAAAAGGAAATTTTTTTGAGAAATTGTTAGACGAATTGAAAATGTATAATATCTATTTACTAACTTGATGGAGAATGTTGAGATAAATATTTTTTACTTACTAAATTATAAGTCTGTATAAAATATTATGATCATATTTAATTTAATTTAATTTTAATTTATAGATTTTATTATTTAATTATTGATTTGTATGAGTAATATATATATATATATATATATATATATATATATATATATATATATATATATATATATATATATATCTTAAGTTAGAAGATGTATTTAAAATCCGTATCAAATTTAGTAATAAACATTTGAAAACTAAAGCAATAAATGGAGGACAAATTTAAGACTAAATACTTTAAAAGTAATGTACACTTATTTTATCAATTATAAATTAAATCATAATTATTTTATGAATGTCTAAATAAAGCTATAAATGGTGGACAAATTTAATGCCTAAATACTTCGTATACCATAAATACTTCGTATTAGTGATCACGTTGTCTTACTTTAATTAATTAATAATATCGAATTCCAGTAGTGGATATATTATTAAAAAATTTATCTGGATTTTTTTTTTCTGGAGAGTCCAAGATTGAAGCAAAATAAAAAATAATGTGTTTAAGAAAAAAAAAGAAAATTAAGTCCAGATATTAAATTGATAAATATAGAATATTGACGGTGTTCATGGCGTGGATTTCTCTGAACACAATAGGCTTCTAGATTCAATGGGGGCCGCATCAATGCCAATTTGGGCATAACAAAACTAAATATCTTCCTTCTCAACAACCTCTCTCTCTTCTACGTTAAATGAACCAAAACTAAATCCCCGACTACATTAAAAAAACACAAATTTATCTAAAACATCCCTTGCCATTACTATAATCTTCCGAGGGCACAACCGTCATTTCACCTCTCGCTTCCCTTGCCTCTGAGCCATTCACCCTCACGTAAACAAACTCAGAAGGCAGATTCTGCGAAAATCTTCCCAGAAGAACAGCTATCCCTCTCTCTCCTGCTTCCATTTCCAAACGTATTTGACTCTCTCACCTTCAATCCCAGTGTTATCTCTTGTAAATTCTTATCTATTTAGGGTTCTTTTCTCCACCCCCTCCGTAAAATAGTTCTGTATATAAACAGCACCCATCCCTATACAAAGAAAAAAGTTTTTAAATTCTGAAATTCTTCAATCCTACAATTTCCATTTCCAAAATTCTTTTTTTCCCTCTGTACAGACATAGGGAAAACTGTTCCTCTGTTTGAGTCCTTCGGTTCTCTCTCTCTTCTCAAATTGGTATCCCCAAAAAATTCTATATTCTTTTCTTCTTAGATTTCCCAAAGGGTACTTGAAAAATTGTGACTTTACCATTTGTTTCCGTGTTTGGGATTGAAAATCTGAAAACCCTAATTGTGATTTGGTGACCTCTTTTCCATGGCGGTTTCCACCATAGCCTTGTACGCGAGTCCGCCGAGCAGCGTGTGTTCCACGCCGCACCCTTGCCAGATCAACGCTCACGCTTCCTACGACTTCGAATTGGGGTCGCGATCTTCGTCGCCGGCGTCTTCGACGGCGCCGCCGTCGACGTCGCAGAAGCCGGTGATGGGCGGCCTCTCGTGCCTGTTCTCGTCTCCAGCGCCGGCGGTGAGACACGCGCCGTTGTCGTCGAACTTTACCGGCGAGGAGGACGATTTGAAGGAGTTGGGCAGTTCCTTCTCGTATTCTCCGAGCAAGTTTGGTGGGTCTTCGTGGAAGAGGGATCAGAGTCCCGTGTCGGTTTTTCATGGTCCTGTTTCGTGTAGTAGCAGCAGCAGAAGTTCAATTAGTTCTACCTCTGTGAGAAGTGCCAGGGGTGGGACCAGTGGGTTGTTTCATGGGTTTGTGAGGAATGCGTTGGGGTCTTGTTTGGATTATGACTTGAATGCGGGTGATTCTTCTGCAGCGCTTGTGGATGAGTTGACCTTCAATTTAGAGGATAATTTCGTGGAGGGTGGGTTTCATTTTGAGCCCTATGCTAAAAAGTTGCTGCTGGGGGCGCAGTTGAGACACAAGATCTTCTGTGAGGAGTTTGTCATCAAGGCCTTTTGTGAAGCTGAGAAGGCACACAGAGGGCAGGTACACGGAATCATGGAATGGAACTTTATTTTTTTGTTTTGGAGTTGGAAGGTGTGATACGTGGTTTTGGACTTTTGGTAAATTGATTTGTTTGTTTGTATTTTTTAGATGCGGGCTAGTGGGGATCCTTACTTGCAGCATTGTTTGGAGACTGCTGTGTTGCTGGCTTTGATTGGTGCCAATTCCACTGTTGTGGCTGCGGGGCTCTTGCATGACACGCTGGATGATGCTTATCTGACTTATGATTATATATTTGGAACGTTTGGCGCTGGAGTTGCTGATTTAGTTGAAGGGGTGAGGAACTTGTCTCTTTTTGATTGATGAATGCATGTGGTTTAGGATTTTGGAAATTGATGCTTGTGATCTGCAAGATCATTTGAATCAACCCCGTAATTGAAGTTATTAATAAGATCTAGTCTTAGATTTTATGGCCTAGTGTGATTAGGCTGGTGGGACTTTTTCACAGTTTAATGAACGTTGATGATCTTGGAGAAAATATTGTTGTGTGTTTAGTATATAGGCCTTGAATGATAGTTTTCACCGTTGTGTTTTGGTTGCTAAAATTTTATTCTCAATTTTGTAGGAATCTATTGCTATAATACTCGTTTGATGCCCTGGTTTATTACAATATAGGCATATCTGAATTTTTCTTATTGGTTTTTCCTTTTAAGGTATCTAAATTGAGCCACTTAAGCAAGCTGGCTCGAGAAAATAACACCGCTTGCAAGTCAGTTGAAGCGGACCGCATGCATACTATGTTCCTTGCCATGGCAGATGCAAGAGCTGTCCTCATTAAACTGGCAGATCGGTTGCATAATATGATGACACTAGATGCATTGCCAGTGACCAAGCGGCAGAGGTTTGCAAAGGAGACTTTGGAGATTTTTGCACCATTGGCCAATCGCTTAGGAATCTCTAACTGGAAAGAGCAATTAGAAAATTTGTGTTTTAAGCATCTCAACCCAAGCCAGCATGAGGAGCTTTCTTCAAAGCTTGTGGAGTCGTACGATGATGCAATGATTACTAGTGCGATAGAGAGATTAGAGCAAGCCCTTAAAGATGAAGGCATATCTTATTATGTCATTTCTGGGCGGCACAAGAGCTTGTACAGCGTTTACTGCAAAATGTTGAAGTATGCTTCACCTTCCCTTACTTTTTATATAGTTTCTGAATGTTTTAACTTCTGTTTCTTTTCCTTAAATGAAAATATAGTACTAGAAGTATGCATTAGTTTTACCTGGCTTGACTGTTTGTACACTTCAATGTCTCACATTTCCTTGTTTGTCTGTATAGGAAGAAACTTACCATAGATGATATCCATGACATCTATGGACTGCGCTTGATTGTTGACAAGGAAGAAGACTGTTATAAAGCCTTGGCAGCTGTTCATCGGTTATGGTCTGAGGTGCCTGGAAAGCTGAAAGATTACATATGTCGCCCCAAGTTCAATGGGTATGTTGTGGCTCTGTAGTTGGGATGTATATTTTCAGTTTGCAGACTCATCATCTGATTTTTGGTTTTATAATTCACAGATATCAATCTCTGCATACTGTGGTGATGGGTGAAGGCAATGTTCCCCTCGAAGTACAGATTCGAACAAAGGATATGCATTTGCAAGCAGAATTTGGATTTGCAGCCCACTGGAGATACAAGGAAGATGATTGCCAGCATTCCTCATTTGTGCTTCAGATGGTGGAGTGGGCTCGATGGGTTGTTACCTGGCAGTGCGAAGCAATGAATAGAGATTGTTCATCTGTTGGATATGGTGATTCAGTCAAGCCCCCATGCAAGTTCCCTTCCCATGCTGCTGATTGCCCATATTCCTATAGGCCTGACTGTGGTCAGAATGGACCTGTGTTTGTTATCATGATAGAAAATGACAAGGTTTGTGCTTCTACTTTATGTAATTTATGTTTCAGAGTTATTAGCTTACTCAGACAATGCTATTTGATAAGTCAGTCTTAACCTTCTCCACGTGCATTTATAAGACAAGAAATTATGAAGGTAAAATGAATAAAAATTCTTCCACAAGTTAAATCAACTATACATACTTATGTTTTGGAATTTATGTTTCTTTTGTTGTTGTGGTGTTCAATGGTCGAATAAATAGTGGTGTTAAAAATGTGGAAAGTAGAACATACATTTTCATTTTGTGCCAACCAAAGTTGGATTTGTTATAACTGTGGCTGTGTTTGAATGCATGTGCAGATGTCTGTACAAGAATTCAGTGCAAACTCAACCATATTGGATTTGTTGGAAAGAGCTGGACGTGCAAGCTCGAGGTTGACAACATATAGGTTCCCATTGAAGGAAGAGTTGAGGCCAAGGCTGAATCACAAGCCTGTGAGTGATCCAAATAGCAAGCTGAAGATGGGAGATGTTATTGAACTCACACCTGCCATACCTGACAAGTATCTTACAGAATACAGGGAAGAAATCCAGCGTATGTATGATCGAGGGCTAACCGTATCAAGCATGGGAAATTCTGCCAGTACCATGGTTGGCTCAAGAAGTTGACCCCACCTTGGATTTCCTATCTTATATTCATCAAAAAAATTTAGTTACAGCTATGTATATACAAATATTTGTACAGAACAACTATGTTTCACTACTATGAACTTGCTAACTCCATTCAATTATGTGCTGAAATGGTTTATTTTATCTAGTTGCTCCTTATGCATTTATTACACATCCCACCCACTTCGATTCTAGAGTTCTGGTTTTATCGAGTCTTGAACACGGTAGAAACTCTAGGAGTTTCTTCCATTTGTGTTTATGGTTGATTGAGCTGCACTTCCAGGGAACTTGTTAGCTAGAGAGAAAAAAAATAAAAAATAAAACTTTCGAGATTTTTTAAATCGGTGACTTGAACTCTAAGCAGATTCTGGTCAAAAGTGTCATGCACATGGAGAATGGCTTGTAAGATCGGAAACATTGTAGTTTAAAAAAAATAGAAGAATTTACCAGTGAAATGAAAGAAAATGAAAATTTAGGAGGGAGGATAATTCTTATATATTGTTACTGTGTTTACCAATCATGATTCATGACTCTATGAAATTAATTTTCTTGAAATTTTATTAGAAGAATATAACAGTACATTATTTATGTTTTTTTTCTTGTCCTTTAATGTTGGATTTATCTCCAGTTTGGTTAAGTAAAGAACAAGACAACTTAAAAAGAAAACACGTTGTAATAGCGTACTGAGAGCGGCATCTACAGTAACAGTTCATCATGTATAGCATGTATAGCTGTCGTATTCAAATTAAATTCCACTGTACATTTCACAATTTAAGTTAACTTGTTGAATCCTTTTAAGTTAAAGTTGTTGAAATATAACTATTTTTGTCGGATTTTATTTTAGTGGTCACATTCCGAAAGGCAAAATGATGACAAAGCACATCTAGAGCCAACCAACATAACTAGATTAACAATAATGCATGTTTATTGAATAGGGATTAAGGAAATTGGGACCTCGGATAAACTTTACTCGCGGGACCAGGAATTTAAAACCTATTGAAAAAAAAAAAAAAAAAGTTTATTGGACTAAAGTATAAGATTATCAATTTTAATAAATAATACTTTGCTTCGGAAACCAGTGCCAAATCAAGTGCCAGACTTTATTTTACATTATTATAAAGACCAAACTTTGACAGAAATATAACACTTAAATATATGCAACTAAATATAAAGTCTTATCTTAACATTAATCCTCTTGGAATTAAGCTAATAGCCGTGGGCCCAACTATTGTTTTGGACAATGGTAGGAATGTGTGCATTCATTAAAAAGTAGTGTTATTTTCTCTTTAAGTAAAAGATAAAAATTTTAAAGAGCATCGGTTTCATTTTTTATTTTATTTCCATGATTAAGGAATGTTTAATATATTAAAAAATTAAATATATTTTGCATAAACATGACAATTTAAGAACTGTTTTGTCTTCAATTTTTTATTTTTAATTGTCAAAGATATGAAACTAGTGACTTTTCCTCCTCATAAACACTGGTGAAGAACTAGAAACACAATATTCTAGGTCAAATGTAAGAATAAAAGTAAAAAAAAAAAAAGTTACAAATTCCAAAAAGAAATTACCAAGCTATATAAACTATAAAGACTTATTTAAATATAAAATAAATACAATATCAATGTTTTATGTTCAACTATTGCATACGTATATACC
>Ga0209700_103111_pt1 | contig 32389 bp, 10 predicted proteins | sample SiratroredBW_FD_187528 | JGI IMG/M metagenome (GOLD analysis project Ga0209700, IMG submission 187528) | Root nodule microbial communities of legume samples collected from California, USA - Siratro red BW (SPAdes) (version 2) | ecosystem: Host-associated > Plants > Roots > Nodule | place: USA...
TTTTTTTTTTTTTTTTAAATTAGAGAAAACATAATTCCAGAAGAGAAAAGTACATTTTTCTATTATACAAACCAAACAAAATTCGTTATTTTTTATTTCACTTTCTCCCTTCCAACCAAACAAATAATAATTAAAGAGTTTCTCCATCGCTATAGAACTTCTACACAAGAGTAATATATCTTTTCCTTCCTAGAATTTAGATTCGCATTTATTCTTCTTGGAATTTTCAACAATCTTGTTGCTGTAAGAGGATTCTCTGATCCTATATTTTTAAAGTCAAGTATTGCTATTGTCTACAGAAAGAAACTTGTTCCGATACAAGATTGGTTTTGACATCTTTGCAGTTTTTCTTTATCTGTTTTAGAATATGTTTGAATGCTCTTTTAAGAAAAAATTAAAGCATTCGTGTATAAAATAAAACTGTTTTTCACAAGTTAAAATTAATTTATACACAGATTAAAAATTTTATGAGAGGGTTCTTATGAATTAATTTATAGATAAACTAACTTTAATTTCCGAAAAAGTAATTTTGGTTGTTATTTATCATTTTTTAGATTTTGATAGAGAATTTCATCTAGACATCTCTTGCTCAAATTTTAAGTATGAGAAGAATCACAACAATATAATATAGAATAATATTAAGGGTAAGTTTGCTGTGTGTTTGGGAAGGCTTTGAAAGCAAATCATAGAGAGGTTTAATGTGTTGTATTGAAATTGTACTTGTGTGTGTTATAATAGAACATTTTTTCAGATCAACATTGTAAGACATGATAAAACTCATCTCCAAAATTTAAAAGAAATTAAAATTATACCACTGTGGCACAGTAGCAACCATTCAATATTGCGTACAAGTCAACTTTCTGCCATTGTTATTTTAGTACTCTTCATTCTCAGATTTCACTTTCTCCACTCTCAGATCCAATTTATTGTTTTTTTAGTGCTCAAGATTTTCAAGGGATACCTACCCAGTGAATTTATCGTGTACCATTTAGAAAAGAAAAAAAAAAAGAAGCCATTAAGTCTGCGTAAAATATTTCTGAGCCCTACCTGTCAGAAATATCAATCCGAAGTCTGAACACGATAGGTTTTCATCTTATAATAACCATTTCTTTGTCCACAAATCTTCTACACAACTTTTTATTGTTCCCTCTTTTTATTAATAATGTAACCAACTTTGTTTTAAACAACATTAAAATAATTAACGATTTGAATGGATGATATATGATTAATAATAGGTCCTCTACATTTAGTGATTTTTAATCGTAATGTAGACAAGCGAATGCTGAATTGTGATAATTCTTAGGTTGTTTGGTCATTCATTGTCAGTGAATGTTTTAATGTTTTATTTGGTCTATTATTATTCAGTTGTGGTGTTGAAAATAAAATTAATATAATGATTATATAGAAATAGTGGGTATTTTGTGTTATATTGTGTTGTGGAAATATCTTAGTAATTTGTAATGGCTTGAGTTTTTGAAATATGTGTATAATTATTTTTAGTATTTGGATATTTTAAATTTAAACTTATTATTAAAGCTAAAATAGAAATATGGAATGGATAACTTAGAAGACGCAATTAATTTACTTTAACTTCACAAAATTGAAGACGTTAAACATACCTAGGGTTTTAACTTAGAAGATAACGACGAAAGAATAATATTAGAAGCTTAATTTAGAAAAAAAAGAAGATAAAAGAATGGGAAATGGATCACGGAACTGTACCCATGCTTCCGATTCAACGCAGTGATTACCATTCTGAAATCTCAAATTCTCTTGTTCGTGGAGATTTGCCTGGATCCAATTTGCATGGAGTACCACAACCATTGGTCATCGCTTCCAACTTGTGCAAAGTGGACCCGCATGACGCATGTTTCAACACCCTCATTCTTTTTTCCTCCATTTTACTGTTTCCTTTAATATGTGGGTTCCTCAGTTCACTCTTGCTTTTTTTTTACTATTTGCTTAATTTTTATTTTTATTTTGCTCTATCCTGTGTCAATTTCCTGTTCATTTCTACGTCACTAAACCCTTGGTAAAATTCGAGTGTCACTTTATAGGTGCAAGTGAGGAACTGCTACTGGTTCTGTACTATGCCACTGTGCGTCGTGCTGGGTTTTCTGGCTTTGGTACCCTCTGTGTGTGTTGCGTTGTTGCAGCTTTTTTCTGCTTTAAACTTTCTCCCCCGACATGACCAGATATGCTGGAGGGTTTAATGTGATATGTTGCGGAGGACATGGCATGGAAGCCATGAAACGGGCTATTATGTGTTGAGTTCTGTTCTGTCTTCGATGGATGTTGTTGTAATGCATGCGGTTTTTTTTTGTGTTTGAACAAATATTAGATTGGAGGCCCCATTTATCACTGTCCGATTTTCTGTACAGTTTAAGGGTAAATTGAAATCTGAATTGCTGGTAGGTCCTTTGCACAGGTTTTAGTTCTTTATGTATGATTAGAAAATGAAACACAATGCAATCGGGTTGGGTGTCACTTGTCTTTTTTCATGTGCATTAGGATTTGTCCTTGTGTGTTTATTTGGCTTTTTTTAGCATATATTTGGGAGACATTTCCGGAAGCTTCTTTTCAATTATAGAGTATGGTATAAGATGTAGAATTTTTTTTTGCGTATAACAATTATCTCGTATTACCAATCTGCATTATTGTGGATTGGTAACTGTTTAACAGGCCCTTTAGCAACTGACATCGTTGTATATTATATCTGTTGCTATTCTTTTCGACTTTTGGGTGTTTTTAGTGGTATTGTAGGGTTTAGATTGGATTTTTTTAGTCAAATTCTTATATCCGTGATGTTCACATTCTCTATGCATTATAGATCGTTTGTCCAATTCATATTATTTAATGACAAAATTGTGAAGATGATGATCCTAACATTTAAAATTCCCTCGTACAGCTTGAAAGAAAATTTCGGATCATAAATGGTCAAACTTTCTTACATCATAAATGGAGTTGAACTACATGTCATCTTCAATAGAGCATGTATTATTGTCCATTATGTTGCGTTCTGATCAATAATTATGTTATGTAGGAATTGAAGCTCGAGGTTTTATTTTTGGTCCTCCCATTGCACTGGCTATAGGAGCAAAGTTTGTTCCATTGAGGAAACCAAAGAAGTTGCCTGGTATAATTTAGAACCTATTGTTTAAGAAATCTTACTTTCATTACCGTGTTGATTGTATCACTATTACATTGTTATGATTAATGTTCTTGCCAGGAAATTATCTTTCTATATTTGTTCAGTACGTAAATCTGTTGCTTTCCTAATATTAATTTTTTTTAACATTTCTCATTCGGTTCAACATCGATTCATGGTTTCACCAACCTACTTGGCATGTACTGATGTCTAGTATGTTTATGAAAGTATTTGTTTGTTGTGTTTCAACCTTGTAAATCTAGGTGGTAAATCTAGAATTATGCAGTTTCTGTTATCTAAATATGTGATGCTTGAACTGATTAATGTCCAGAGTTTCGTTGTGATAATATTTTCCCACTACAAAGTGTAGTCTACAAAATATTGATTAGCTATGAATGTGCAGTCTTAGAAAACAATTATTTTTCCCATCTGTGGTCTTTCGACCTCTTAGCCTCTTAATTACCCTTCTTCGTTCTGTATCTTTTTTCCTTTTTATATAACCCTTCAGGCTCTTATAATCTGCCTTCCCGGTCATCTAAAATGAGACCATGACTAAATTGGAACAAATTTTGAATGTGCTTCAGTAAATTGCTCTTGAAATGTTACTCCAGCTTTGTCAAGGTTTGGCTGAGATTGTTACTATCGTTTCTTTTCTAGTTTTATTCTAACAAAAGCTTACCTCAATGCCAGGAAAAGTTATTTCCCAAGAATATATTCTGGAATATGGAAGGGACTGTCTTGAGATGCATGTTGGAGCTGTTGAACCTGGTGAGCGTGCTTTAGTGGTTGATGATTTGATTGCAACGGGAGGAACACTCTGTGCAGCTATGGATTTGCTAGGTGAGTCCCTGTGAGCAAATCTCGTCGTAAATGGACATTTATTGTAACATTGATGGACATTTATTTGATCAGAACATGACATTGTTTTACACGTTGATGATCTATTTATTTGTTCAACTGCACTATTGAATGTTGCTCAGGCCCCAATATCTTTTTCTGTAGTTCATTTGTTTCTGTCTATCTTTTGTCAGCAGGGATTTGTTTCCCTGCGACTGACTCCTATTTATCATTTTGACATAGAAAGGAAAACCTAGAGGTATTAAATTAAAGGTGTATTTGAATTTCCATTAGAAATTTTCCAAAGATATCAACTCAACTCTTCCTCTCACATGCTACAATAAATCAAACACGCACTAAAGTATGCAAATTAGGACTAATAGTGTGTATTAAGTTCACGAGTCATGCTTTTACTCCAATCATTAGTGTATAAAGAGATTCATTTCATTAACTGACTAAAAATAATTTCACGGATAAGTACATACCAGTGTTGTTCATTTATTGAATTTGAATACGTGAATGAGGGTCCTTAGGATCACGAATACACTTTTAGCTGCACTTCTTCTCAAGTACCTCAGTTTAAACATCTTTTTGAAGTTAATGTCATTTTTGGATTTTGATTATATTGATGTGTTTGCTGTCATTTAGAACGTGTGGGAGCAGAAGTAGTGGAGTGTGCATGTGTAATTGAATTACCGGAATTGAAGGTATGTATATTTTGGATTTTCTAAATATCTTGTTTGGGGATGGATCCTCCAATCTACATGTCAGGTCATGTTCAAATCTTGTATCCTTATCTCTCCTAATAAATATCAGATAGGACTCACTCACTTATAGGAGAGAGATGACTCAACATTTGAATATGACCTAGTCACGTTTCTGTTTTTCATAGACTACTGGTTGCTAGCTGCAGGCCTACGGTAGGTTTGATTTAATTTTGTTTGATTGCCTAGATAACCAAAATATCTGATGCACTTTATCTTCTTTCGGTACCTTTATGTATGTTTTAAATCTGAAGCTGGTCCATTGTGGACTATGATCTTGTCTTCTTTGTTATAGAAGTGTTTTGTAATTTTGGTTCACCTTAAAAGAGGTTTTGTGTATTAGTAGTGGTGGTGTGATGGTTGTGAATGATTTATTGGAAATACGTGACAGGGTCGTGAGCGTTTGAACGGGAAGCCATTGTACGTGTTGGTGGAATATATGGAAATATGAAGAGGTGATGTGACGATTGTGATTGGTTGGGATTTGAGAGATGATGATTGTGTCTCTCTGTTGGTGCTTTCCCATTTGGATTCCCATCCTAACTTGGAGTAGGAACGATCAAATCAAATTAATGCATTTCTGTGACCCACTCTTTGGGCCTCCCCTCTTCTCTCTGCTTCCCCCACCCCTTTTTCGAATAAAATTATACCTCTTTGCCTATAACATCATTCTTGTATATATTTTCATGCTTTATTTTTAGAACTAAACTTGTCAATATTTTATAACATGCATTGCTCGTGGTATTTCTGGTACAGTTCGTTGGGAGATTTTGTTTCTGCCACAATACCAGTTTAAAACAATATACCTTTAAGAATGATTATCATTGATATTTCTCTTAAATACCTACACATATTTTATAACAGTAACTTGTGCAGGTAATAATTTAATGAAGAGGTGTTGATTATCATGAAAATGATGTATAAGATGAAACCAGTACAAACCAAATTAGACTAAGTGGAAACCATTTTGTCACTCTAAACCCATGGGTGATGATCTGTCATGTAAATTCCTGTGAAAGGGCAATGGATCTTCTGCAGTTTACTAAAGAACTGCACACGGTTTCATAAAAGTATATCAGACTATTACCTTTTTCTTTTCCGGGTGCTTTGTATGAAGGGAATGGGTGATTCCTCGTAATAATCAAAGCTCAAGAGGATCTGGGCTGATAGGCTTAAAGGTTTTCTTAATAATTTCGTTTTTTTTGCTGTGTTTCACGCATTGTTAATATATCTTTCTTATTTTCATTAAAACTATAGTTTAAAACAGTTGCGAGTTGTAATAATCTATTCCATAAATCTACACCAAAGTAATAATTTCTCCCCTTTGAGTTAGCATTCCTCACAGATTATGTGGGACTTTCTCCTCTCTTTAAAACAATAACAAATACTCTGTTTCAAAATATTAGCGTTTTGGGGTTATGATGTCAATGTTAAGAAATATTCAATTGATCTAAATTTAGTCTTTTTTTTTTAATGTTTTCAACTATTTAATTTAAATAGTACTTTACTAATCTATTCTCTTCATTATATAATTTAGCCAAAATAAAGGTTTAAAGTAAAGTTAAGGAGTTTCTTTAAAATAGTAAATTTAGCCAAAATAGTCCTTATAATTTCTTTTCATTTCTATAAAATTTTAAGTCGTTGTTTATAGTTTTTATAAAGTACATGAATTTTTATTTTAGTTTCTTTAAAATGTTTTTTTTTTTATTTTCATAAATCCAAAATTTCAAATCGTAGTTTTGAGAGGACAAAATTTAGAGAACTTTTTTACTGTCTCGAGTTAAATTTGAAGTAAAAGTTGTGAAAAATCGCAGGTCCCGCCATATTTTATTTACAATTTTGGGTTGGAAATGTTTTTAAAGTGCTGTGTTTAAAACGTAATTATTTTTCCAACATAAAATAATAATAATATTTTTTGTGAAAAATAACAATTGAGTACAAATACAAATTTAAGTGGACAACAATATTAACTTTACCTTTGATATTGGATGGAGATTCTCATCCACGCTAAAATATGAAAATGATAGTTTTAAGGGAAGATTACTACTCACATGTTTTCTCTAATTTTAAAATATTCATTTATATTCCTTACGTTTTTAATAAAATATTACTCACATCTGATTTATTTTTTAAATAAATATTCATATCTCTTATAATATAAATTGCATTTATATTATTTATATTTTCATAGTAAATTGGCATTCATTTTTTTATTTTATTTAAAATATTATATTAACTAAATTTTGGATAAAAAAAGTATAAAAATTAGAAAAGTTAAAGTTCTAAAATGTAAAAAATTAAAGATTTTTTTATAAATTAAATGGAAGTAAGTGTCATTTCTAAAAAAATAAAATTCTATTAAAGATGACTGTCAATGATTAAAAAAATATAAAAATCTATATAAAATTAGAAAGTGTAAATATTATTTTATTAAAAGTAAATAATTTTTTATTTTAAAACTAAATAAGAGTGAGTATTAGAGATGATTGCTATATTTTGTACTGTAAGTAATTACAGAAATAAACAATGATAAAGTTTAGATTATATATTTGTTTTAGTATTCCATTCCGTTAAGAATCTAAACTTACCGACGTAGTCCGGGCTCACACTAATATTAAATATAGCACGTAAAATTAAAAAATATTTGTTTAAATTCCATAAGTGTATGTTAATTTATTTAATGGGATTATACATTTATAAACTATCATAATAAGAAAAAACCTTTTAATTAGTTATTATTAATTATTATTGTATTCTATTACCTGGTGAATCTTTTCACAATTTCATTCTAATATTTGTATTAGATTATAATATATAATATAAAGTAATTTTGGGATAATTAATTAATGTTAATCTATAACTAATTTAATATTCTCCCACTTAATATTAGTCAATAATTATAATATAAATCACTAATTTAAAATGAAAATTATATTCAGAACACATGTTAAACAATAATATGAGAATTTGGAGCAACAAAATAATATCCTACGTGGTGGATACGTATTTTGTGCAACAACTATTCATATGTTTCATAAAAACATAATATAGGAGATAACATATTTCAGTAGTCGGAAACATAAAATAATTGACACAATCTAAAGCATGCTCTTAAAAACCCATAAAGTCCAACTCATTAACCAAATTATTTAAATGGGCTAACATGTTTAACAAAAGCTCTTACTATTAAGGGTATTAGTTAGTGGGTCTACAAATAATTAATATAATAAATATTTATTATAATTTACACATCAATTCACATCACTAAACCCTGATGGGTAAGTTATAACAATGCAATATTAAGAGAGCGAAAAATACACACATAAGGTAATAATAATTATATATCGCATCCTTAAATTAATTCCTTAACCAAATGATAATAGTAATTTTTACTGTGCATCCTCGAATTAATTCCTTAACTAAAATGATAATATTGGAGAACATTATATACCAGGAAAATTTCAATACAGTAAAGAAATACCCAAAAACTTTTAAACCCAAATGCAAAAAGCATAGTATTATACATAAAAAATATAATTTAACAAAATATAAAGATAAGTAATTACATGATAACAAATATGACAAGTTTTTCTAAGTTTGAGTTTCATAATTAACGACTTATCTTTATCACTATTTCACTCACACTAACATGAATTTTAAAGTCACCACAAAAATTCTTAAAGATATTTATAATGATGCAACATTTGATGTTTAATTATAAGATTATCATTTGAAAGATATATGGTCATATGAGCAAAATCAAAATCTGTAACATTTTAAACAAAACGAGATTATTTATAAGTTTTAAATAGCTGACTCAAAACTCAAAGTGATAGAAAATAGTCACAAGAACTTGAACACATAATTAGTTTACATATGAAACTTCAACTATATAGTAACTAGGGATATAAGAAAAACAGTCTAAACTCCCATAATTAATAAAGAATTACAATGATAATTATAATAATATAATATAAATTTATGATAATTAAGGAGAAACACAATTTATTTTCAACTTAAAAAAAGTCACAAATTGTACTAATTGTCACAAAAGAAAATTAACCATAGAATTTTGAATTCAGTTATAAAGTACAATACATACCCATTAGGTTTCGTATCTTGAGATTAAAATTATTTCTTTTCATCCAACCAAAATCACAATACATATATGAATTCTGTTCGAAATAAATTGATCTTCAAAACCCTCAATTCAATCCGAGGAAAACTGAATCTACTGGGCAGAATAAAAAAAGGTTATGCATTTTACACAATGGAAATGGAAAGGGGAATGAAACAAAAACGATAATCAACCGTTCAATATGGAATTTACAGCCATAACGTCTATCTAACCTGCCTCTTATACAAGATGGAATTTTCAGAAAACAATATTCATATATACCATATAAACTCAATGAATTATAAAATAATTAGTCATAAATGTTTATCCTAGTTTATATTCATTTCTATAAACATTTCTCTTTAGGGTTTTCGGCCACTCTTTAGTGAAACTAATACAAAACGATGACAAATTTGATGGACTTCTAGTAGTCATTACCATCAATCTTATCACAACCTCGTTCAAATATTTGTTTTAATAGGATAATAATCATGCCCTAAACGGTAAAATAATAATAAAAGATAATATTTTAATTATTAATTAATATTTAGCCAGGATTAAATCTAAATAGGACATAGGGTCATATGCAATAGGGCCCATAGACTATTAGGATTGTGGAAAGAAAGAGTGAAGGGTAAAGTTTTGTTATAAGGAAAAATGGCAATAAAAGGAAAGGTAATTAATAACAGAAGTGGTAATTGGAAAGGAAAGAAAGGTAAGAAAGTAGGAAGTGGGATTGGGAGAGAGATTAATTTGCGTCAAAGAAAACGACTCACTCTTGTTGAAGTTAGTTAATTTGTCATTTGATTTTCTCATATCATTTCATTATCAGACAACTTCATGTTACGCCTTTATTTTATCTCATTGCGTAACTTGCGCTATACCTCCCCATTCACCTCACTGGGACCCTTTCCAACTCCTCACAACAAATACCTCTTCTTACACTGTACTCTAACTTAACCCTCTTCTGCGTTTTCCTTTAAAGCTTAATTAGCCCCAACAATTTTCAACATTTTTTCAATTCAAAACAAGCTACCAAAATTATCAGTCATCCCTAAAATGTACAAGTTCTTGGATTTTACTAAATTAAATTTGTGCTAAGTAATGCATATACACACAATGTGTGTACAAACGCAAGAGTTTTCAATTGAAGGGATACCTCATGATTCGCGTTTGTGAATTGTCGTATTGTAGATTTTTGAACAGCCAAAAAATCCAACGAGACTTTGGCCTTGTTTGTTTAGCCATTGCCATTACAAGTTCACTTTCAAACCGAATCTCACAATAAAAATCCACAGCTAGGAATTCGGTGAAAAGAGGGAGAAATTAAATTAACAAAAACGACTTGTTACCAAATCATTCATAGTTATTCTACATTACCACTTGAAAGCGACGAAGCAAACAGATGCAACAGTGATTCTTTGATTGAACATTTGTGTTTGGGTTGGGTGGTTAAAAGCTTTTACAACCGTGTCATCAATTCATTTTCTCAACAAACCTACGTAGTAAGTACTCTCTCATGTACAATGTACATTTAAAGTATCGCGTAGGCCAAAATGTTTAGCCAATAAAAGTAACATTCTCCACGATCAATAAAATTTATATTTATTATTGCTTCTCCAACTTCACAACTTCACCCTTTTACTTCTACGCTCTAATAATGAAAGATACGAGGCGTCGGCCAAAGTATTCAATTCTTCAAAATTAATTACAAACACTTCAAATAAAATAACCAAACTTTGACTTTATCTTTCACTGCACCAAAAGAACCCTAAAAATGAAGAGCGAAATCGGAAAATTGTAAAGAAACATTGCGTCGTGGATAAATGCAAGAAAGAGTAGGTTGAGTTCAATACCTCAACAATCAGCAACATACATACACCCCAAATGAAAATAAATCAGAAAAAAAAGTGTTTATAAAAAAAAAAAACAAACAAACTGTAAATACGTGTTTTTACAATTTATAAATGATGAGAAAACAGGGCAACACAGCGCGCGAGTCAAACACTAATAACTCGCCGTTGTCCCCACTGACCGAGTCGAACCCAACTCGTCCATCCAACAACGATTCCATAAACCCATTTTGCTTCGAGACCCGACCCGCTACGACCCGGCACACCAGCATAGCCCTTCTGCCCCTGCCTCCGCCCGAGCTTTCATGCGCGTCGCCGCTGCCGGCGAACGTGCAGATGGCCGAGCCCTTACCGCCGGGGAAGGACAACGCACAAGCTCCGCCATAGGGGCCGCCGCTGGAGGTGGGACCCAGGCAGTGAAACCTCATGACCTCATTCCCATCCGCAACGCATCTCGCATTCTCCTCGTAGTCATGGGCCGGCCCAGTCCCGGTCCCGGCCCGGCCCTTCACCGTCTCCCGATACTCCTCGAAGCGGGAGACCGTTCGTGGGCCGTTGTGGACCTTAAATATCATCTCGACGCGGCCCGAGAAGGGCTTGGGGCCCCAGCTGGTGTGAAAGATTATCTCCACCACGTTCCGCGAAGGGTGCCCCTCGGTGAGTTCGGTGAGCGAAGGCAAGCGAGGGTCGGCGTGGCGCGTGGCGGTGGCGGTGACGCTCCGGGAGCGGTTGATGGTGGTTTCGAAATCGGGTTTGGCGGCGGACGGAGGGTATCTGGAGCTGGGGTGTTTCTGGAGAGGCTTTTCTGGCCTGGGTTTGGGCTTGGATTTGGGCCTGGGCTTGGTGGTGTCGACGACGACGTCTTTGATGTTTTGAACGCTTTTTCTGCAACTGGAACTGGGAATGAGGTATTTAGAGTTGGGGTGGTAGACGTCTTCGTAAGCTCTTGACTTGCACTGCAATGACTTCATCCACCCACTCGCCATTACCCGAACACTAACAAGAGTAATGTTGTAATATGTTGTCTTGTCTCTCTCTGTTTTATCTTAAAGAGGAGAGCTTTTGGTAGCTCTGGGTTTTGTTTGGAGTTGTAAAAAATGGGGTCTCATAGTGGTTATGTGGTGGCCGTACAGCAGAGAAGGAATGAATGACTGAGAGAGAGTGGATCAGACATGGCGCCATAATAAATGGATTTTACTCCCCCTCGTGGAATCACCTTTTTGCCCTTCTCACTTTCTTGGAATTACCCACGTGGCCTCTGTCTCCTTCTTTGCTAAAACTCCAAACTCCATTAATTCCGAAAACAAAAAACCTCATCATAAATCAGAGGTTTGATTTGGTGTTACGTACCAAGCTGAATCCTGTCCACGCACGCATACTGTCGTAATATTCAAGGAGGGTCGTTTTCGCTACTGCCATAGTATTCACCATTTCAAACTTCTAAATTAAATGCACAGTGTTAAACCACTTCCATTTTCAAACATCTAATGTAACCATTTTTATATTATTCAAATCATAATTTCACTGCTTATTTCATGCACACTAAAATGCATCTCCAGGTAAGTAACTACTCATTAAATCTAATCTTTTATTTCTTTACATTTGTGTAAAAAATTATTTCAAATATTAAAATAAAGTCCATTTTTTTATTATTTCAGACCAGTATTGAGGCCTTCAAAGTACAATTTTAATAACATGGTGAGTCTATTATTATTTTTAATTCAGTAAGAGTTTATATTTTTAATTATTTTAACAAAATATAAGTAACTTCTTTAGTTTTTATATAATAAAATTATTCAGTTATTCCTTATGAGTAGTAGTGTGTACCTAATATTAATACAGATTAGTGAAATGCATAAAGATTCATTTTCTTACATATATTGCCGATAATTTTCTCGGAGCCATGCTTATATCTGTTAACAAATATCCAATGTGCTATGTGGGAGATTAAAATTTTCTCCAAAGTCTAAATGCATACAAAATTTAGAAACTCCTTAAGATTTAATTTTGCTGATAATTTTGTATTTATAAACACTCTACACGTATATACTGGTACATGAATAAATTTGGTAAACAAATAAGAATTATGAAAGTGGCAGCATTTGGATAGCTTAACTTATAATACTGCTGAATACTCAAGATTTATGATTTGGGATGTGGTAGAAAAGCATGGCATCTATGAAACAAGTGGTTTGATTAGGAGCATTGGGTAATTTCAAAGGAAATACTCCTCTCCCACTGTAAATCATGGGTCAACATCACGACTGAATTGAAGACTATTATGATTTCTTATACCCCTGCCTTTTCTTTTCTTTGTCAGTTTTAAATCTAAAACACATAGCCAAATGTTAGGTACAATTTTGAGGTAATGATCAAACGATTAAAAAATTAAAAATGATTTTTTTTGGTTTAATTAATTTAGCTTATTTTTGTCTCTTTGAAAAAATTGAACTAAATACATTTTCTGAATAAAACACAGCTTATTTTTTATATAAAGAAAAAGGTTGAATAATTGTTTTCTTCGAGAAAGTTAGGTGAAATTAATAACCTTTGAAAAAATAGCATTTAAAGAAAAAAAATTCTTGCATGTGCACTCTCTTTTCTTTCCTTTCGTTCGCCCTCTTCTTCTCTGCATCCTCTCATAAATATAGCACCTCTTTTCCTCACGCTTTCTCATTGTTTTATCTGTTTTTTCGAGTCATTAAAATATTATAAGTTTTGCTACTTTATTTTTAAAGTATTGTTTTAAACTTTAATTATTATTTTTTTAAATCTAAAGACTGTCTTAATATATCCCTAACCTAATGTTCAATAGATTAGCCTGCTAATCCAAGTAAATAATACCACAGTTGGACCTTCCAAAAAAAACTTCGACAAGTTTATCATAACTTTTTTACATAAAGGCTTCTTCCAATAATGTACTGTATTAATTTCTTTTAGAACAATACGTTTAAAGAGAAAAGTACTACTACTTAACAAGTAAAATCAGTTTAAATTATTTACAAAACTAATACATTTAATTACATTAACTAAATTTATTCACAAAGAGTCGGAGTATCACCAAGCTTGTAAAATGTAGTAGCATCGAACAAAATTAACCACAAAAAATTCTATTAAAAGGGTATTCAGAATTTTTTAATAAGAAAACAATTTCCCTTCTACTTCTTAAATGGATTCCACGAGTCACTAGTTAGCACTTGCCATGTTCAACTCGTTTGCGTTTCTTGGCTTCTACAATAACCCAGCTCATGTTCAGATGGTGAGTAGTAGCTAGCTTATCAAATCACATTCTAACAAAAAGAATGTTTTGGCCTTTCTAGCTAACAATGCTTGGTGAAGACATTGTTGCTTCTTGAAATCGAAGCGACCATTACTGAGATGCAGTGTTGGATGGTCATTTTGAATATTCAATATAGTGGGAATGAGAAATGGAGTTAAAGTATGGATTTTGACAGGCGGGGTAGATTGGTCAATGCAATGAAAAATTTGGCATGTTGAATTTTGAACTGGGTAGACGTACTAGTAATAAAAAAATTCAGAAGGTGAGAGCGTGATGGTAGATAGATACTAGAAATTTAAAAAGAAGATGTCATGGGAGTTTGGAGTGGAATAGTTGGTGTGTGTGGTGTGGGGAATAGAAGAATGGAAACTGGCACAGAGTTGGGAGGGAGAAAGCATCTAAAAAAGCACTGAAATTTAAACTAATAAAACGACAGGTTTTCTTCCACTTTCTTGCAAACCATAATATTTAACAATGTCTAACCTTGGCATTGTTTATTGTAGGTACCAAGTCACTGTTCTGTTACTAACAGATTGTGAGAATGGCCTCTTGCTAGTTCCATTACAAGCAGACAATCATATTGAGATAATCAAAGATTATATATAATTTTATCACTTTATAATCAAAACCACCATTTTTAATTACACACCATGGAACAATATACGAGGATTTGCGCCTCTATTGCAACAAGCCATCAAGCCCCTATTAACCCCAGTCAAAAAGTTTCTTACAAATTCAATACTGTCAACACGTGATTTTTTTCTTATAAAAACAAGCCTATGTAAACAAAATAATATCAAGCAGTTGATTAATAGTATAAAAGATGATTTGATAATGGTATGAGAAGTGATTTTTTAGTAGAAAAAGGATTTATGAGACTGTGAAAATGGGTGAGTTGGTTGTTGGGAAGTGGGAATGAGAAATGCGTTGGCAGGCTTTGTTGTCACGCCTGCACAATCCATTCCACCGGGAAATGCCTCAACTTCAAAGTCCCTATTCTATTCAACGTCAACCTTCAAATAACTACTCTATACTCCACCCGTTTTTAATTTATTTTGTTAATATTATTTTATAAGTCACTAATGTCAAATTAAGTGCAGTTAGAAATTTTAAAATTGGTAATAAGGACAATAAGTCACTAATATCAAATCAAGTGCAGTTAAAAATTTTAAATTTAGAATTATTACAATATATCTAATAATCTTATATCACTTAGAAGTTTAGATCAATGATAATTTAAATATATTTACATCTCTTAATCTTTGAGGAGATTTTTAAGATATCCAAAATAGACAATCTTATATGTGTGACTCACCTTAATAAAATCTTTTTATTTCTTAATTATTGTTCTGTTTAAATATAACTTTTTTTCTTAATCTTCCAAAATTAGCAATAAATCCAATACTAGTTTTTTTCCCGTTATGTTAACTAGTGCATGCTCTTATGACATACAAGTAATTGGCATGTAATTATGAAATGCAGTTAATTTCTAATAATAAAAGTATGTTACAATCTTTAAACTGTGTAATGAGCAGTTTAATTTTGTAATTTCAATTCAATGATTTTTTTGAATTATTCTAATTAAAAATTAATTGCATTGAATGATAAAATTGCACTTGTCATGGATATAATTTATAAGGATTTATCTCAACAATTCTCCCACTCAACCCAACCATGCAGGTTATTAATGACAAAATCAATTAAGATGGTTACAAATAAAATTAAGAACAACTTCGTAAAACTTCTCACTCTCTTATTAAATCACTCAGCGTGAAGGAAATGAGAATATGTGTCGTCCTGTATCTCTAATTTCAGCACATTTAAATAGAAACTATCGGTAAACATAAATCTCTTGTAAATTTACATAAACAAACACAAAATTAATCTTGAAAAGGACGTTTATTGAAGGGTTGAGGATAAATAACATCATTAAAAATCACATTCAAATGTAATACTAGTGTTTCTAGATATTAAAGTTTATTTGTAAGGAGAATATTATATTTGAATAATGGCTATCATTTGTCCCTTCTTTTTTCTGACAAAATGATTGCATGCCGTATTACTATTCAAAGCTTCTGTGAGGAAATTCAAATGACTTAACTAATGACAGAGAAAAGACTCTGAGCTGCAGTTCTGCTACTGCCACAATGCATTGAGTCATAAGAAAACTTTAAATACTTGTACTGTGCCACCACTCTTTACCTCTTGACCTATCGTAAGAAATACTACTACGCGTATCTTTATGCATTAAAAATCTCTTTTTTCACACTCGAATAATCCATTTTATTTCTCAGATGTTTCTGAGTAAAGTAACAAGCATAGTGATTTTAATTTAATTAGTGACAGTTGGAAGTGGGACGGTTGGAAGAGTGGAATGGTGTTAAGAAAAAAAGCGAACCAAATCTAGCAACGCTTTTGTGAAAAGAAAGGGAGAATCATGATCACGCTCGCTAATCATATTGTCTTCTTCAAAAGCAGATTTTGCAAAATCAACAACTCTTAACTGCGGAAGTTGAATACCAGGACCCATCTTTCTGACCAACTCCTGAAATCGACTTCTTCAAAAAAGCATTGCAACCTCGTCAACCCATAAAGCACCTTAACAACTTTAAGACACAATAACCCAGGACCACTCACTCCAAATATTCACTCATTACTGTCTCAATAATAAATAAATTCTAATTATATAAAAATACGTTTCATTAATGTTAAATATAATTTTGAAAGAGCAGAAGCTTGTTTACTAGACGCCTTAATTACAGACTTGTTAGTTATCTCAATCTTGTTCTTATAGAAAAACAGTTTATGCAAAAGTGACAACATAAAATAATTTTGAATTAATAAAATTAAATTTGTATATTCTGATAATATAAATAAGTCTTATACTGATCATCCGTCATAAACTAAGGTAGTTATTATTTAATAGAATTTTATATAATTTAATGAACTTATCACAAGTTCATATTTCTGATAGAGTAAAAATATAAAAAATATTTAGATAATCATTTTGGAAAATAAATTACTCTTGTTGTCGAGTTGGAGATAATTTGAAATAAGATTTATGAATAAACGGGCCCTCAGGCCCAACAAAGAAAAAGGGAAGAACGAAGCAATACCAAGCCACGACTCCGAAGAAAAAGTCAGCATTTTTTTTTTTCAAAAATAAAATTATACTTTGCTCTAAAAGTACACGTTTATTTATTTAACCAATCATATTTATATTTAATAAGAATAACATTATTTTAATTCCTCGTTAAGGATTAAAAGAGATAACTTCTAAAATTTTGAGAGACTAAGACATATATTTTTTATGACATAAAATAAGAGGTCAACTTTTAAGAGCCCTACGTTCCCTCGAATGTTTTAAATTTAATAAAATGATATTAATATATGTTGAGGACCAAAATTATTAGCAATCATTAGAAACACAAATAACTGGTAAAAAGACTAAAATATGCCTAATCCATGTTCGGAGGAGTAGATTATTCAAAGTATTCGATGATGAAGGAGTGATTTTCGGATCCATGGATTAGAATTCATACGAGGGGACATCATTATTTTTCTTCTTCTTAAAGAGATCAATTAGAAATACAAAAGCTTCGTCGTGAGGGATTTAATCGCATAAACACGTGCATACTAATTCAAATTCAGACCCATCCAACATATTTTATTATTAGTGGTATCAGAATTTTAACAATATGTAATGTATAAGATACATTTTAAAATAATTAAAATTATAACAATATATAAATTATATATATATATATATATATATATATATATATATATATATATATATATATATATATATATATATATATATTTATTTATTTATTTATTAAAGTAAACAATTTATAATATTTAAAAATTATTGATATTTTAAAATATGTTAAAAATTTAATTTGAAATTAAAAATGAAGGTGCTGGATTAGAAAAAGATAATTTGGTTCAATAAATATTTATAAATTTGCTCTATTTCAAGGGTGACGATTTAGAGACTAATAATATGCATTAAATATAATAAAAAGGTAATGTGCTTGTCGTAAACTGTCATTTAATCTTTATGTTTAGTTAATAATCGGAAGGTTTATTTATCTATTTATGGTCTTAATAATCTGTATTTACAGTGATTGCCATTTTTACTTTTAGTGTATAGTTATAATGGGTTCCGTTTAAGTGCAAGAAAAAATATTATTGGGCCTCATCAGTCTCGTCACAAAACGGCCCAACCATCAGCTACGTTGAATCATGACCGCGAAAACTGTTGAAACTCCAACGGGTTAAGTTGAAACAATTTCATTTCAATTAACCCTGATTATTAAAGTTTTTATACCATGGAATTCAATAGATTTACTGTAATTAAATGTTAATATAAAAAATCTTTCCAATATCATTATATTTATTGCTACATTTTTAGAAACTTCTTAATTTGGATGGGGATCTTCTCGGTTAGTAACTAGCATAACAATGTCAAGTTATAATAAAGAAAGATACAAAATTTTTACAGTAGGACTCACAATTATATATGTAGGTCCATTAATAATTTGACTTTTTTTTTTTCTATGATGGCCTTGTCATGTTACTTATATGCCAGGAACTAAATTCTTTAACAATATCATATAACCAAAACTTATTCTGTGTTTTTTAAAATAATTATTACAATAATTAAAAATCTATCATATATAGTTCTTTATATTAAATGACAATTTAAAAATATAGACAATTAGTACACTAGTTAACTAAGTTTAAAAGCACAAATCTTTTTAAAAGTTTATTTATTTTTTCAAAACAGAGACCAATTATTATTAACAAAATTGAAATAAATCAACTCAAAATCTATGGGAATTAAAATAAATTTTTTTCACACAATTATACTATTATTTAGTTAAAGTCTTATGCAAATGAATTCTTAAACACTTTTTCCCAGGGATCTAAATTTGAATGTTCATTTTTTGGCTCCCTAACCAAAGTGTATGACAGTACTCTGAAAAGAAATAGCATATTTACTTTTTAATGTTGGTCGTGGTATCCTTGATTCTGCTGAAGAAAATTGTAGCATAGAAAAATAAAAAACATGGGTAATATTGTAATTAAAATAAACATTTGATTATATCTAAAATATATAAAATATTTAATCTAATAAATAAAGATTAAAACAAATCATTATAACATAATTCTTCATATAATGCACATATAAATTGTTTTTGATATGAATGTTTAGGAAGGTTCTTACTCTGGTAAGGAGGCATAGTCGATGACGTCGTTTTCCCTTTTTTTCTCTTTTAATAATTTGCTTTGGCAAACATGAAATTGTTTCATGTCTTTTCCATCACCCTCCCTCGCAGTTTTGTCTGTACTTACAACCTTTTCTTTCTCTTTCACGTTTTCTGTTTGGTGAAAAACGACATAAGACCACTGTGTGTGATACTCATTCTGATTACAATTATTTTCTAATGAAACCAAATATGTTTTTAAAAGATTTTTTAAACTAAAAAATAGTCTGAACACAAAAACTAATTCTTCAACATCATACTAAACATCAGCATATTTTTAAAAATTATGATAACTAGCATTTTGCTATGATTTTATACTTTAATGTGATTTTTATCAACGTGGATGGCTTCACGTTTTAAATGTAATTTTCATATTCCAAACATCCTTAAAAAGATTTCTTATATATTTTCGTTAGTTTTAAAACTCAAAATGAAAAGAAAAGAAGTAAAGAAAGTAACTGTAACAAACAGTGAGACACGGCAAAATCTGACGCGATGTAATTTCTTTCTGCAACATCGATTTAGAATGTGATGGAGGTGGGGTCTTGTCCTCCTAATAATTTAGGTTATCGTGGAGCACATTCCAACGGGACTGCTTCTGTTTCTTATTTGTTTTCGACGGAAAACTCTTGATGGTTTTTTGAGCATTGGAATCCTTATATGCAGGCAGAAACTATTGCAAACCTCTGCACTAAACATCTTGCAAATACTTGCTCTGAACTCTTCAGAAAACCCTTCTGTTATCATTGCTTAAATTTTGTGTTCTATAATTTATTCCTTGGCGTTTGATTATCTGTGGTTCATGCTCTCAACGGAGTTACGGACACATAATTGTCAACACGTATTCCAGGTACAGAAGAGCTGTATAAAATTTCTTTTCAGCTTTTGTCTCATTTTCCATCGAACAACAGGATGTGTGTGCTGACAAAAGCAAACGAGCAGTTGTTCATGCTATAACCATGTGCAAATTTGTTGCTGCTGTCAGATTTTTTGCAGAGCCACTGATGCAGAAAACCCTTTGGTCTATTATCTCTTTCTGAAGAATTGAAATTCGTTATCATATCTCTGAGAACTACTGCCAGGTGCTGGAGTTGATTTATGTCTATCATGTCTCGGATGATACTCTGTCAGTGTTCAGGTGGGTTGAGTGCAAGTGTTTCAATTAAAATACCTTTTAAAATGTTAAAATGATTTAATCTTTTGAGACATGTTATGTTATAATATGATGAGTACCACTTAGCATGCGCCTAGTGCCACCCTCTCTCTGATCCATCGAGTTTTATCTAAGCTGAAATTTTGACACCATCAGTTGAATGATTAAACTTAGTTCGATTAGTTGTTTCTTTAGAATGTTCTATTCTATTTCATAAGTGTCTTAACATGTAGCAATCTTATCTGACGTGTTATGCTATATTATTGATTGCTCCATGCTTTGAATTTTGGAGAAAATTTATGAAGTCACATATATCAGTGTTGACGGTGCTTTATTATTGGGTGGTGGCAGCATAATTGACATTGCTATTATGTGAAAAACACCAAGACTAGTGCAACAAATGATATTTATGAGATTATTGACTTTGCAGGTGGGGACTGGTGGCTATTATTACTGCCAAAGATAATTTTAAGCACTTTAATTTGGAGAAAACTTTCATAGTTAGATATTGATTGGCCGAACCTAGCTTGACTGTATGGTTCATATGGTGTCTGTTTTTCATGATTTTTTGAAAAATTGGATCCACATTTAGGTTATGAATTTATTGCCTTGGCTTGAGAAGTAAGGTGATTGTTCTTGCTACTGCTGAAACTGGTAGTGGAATCCACCACAGTTTGAGTGGCCTACCACTGTCATCAACAACTGCATGCCTGGCATGTTGGTTAGAGAAAGCAAGTTACTGCCAGAAGTTGGCCTTGATTGGAACTTTGTATTTTGTGGGACACATGCCAGTTGATTTTGATATAAGTTCAATAAGTATGTGTTGTGAGTGTAACAATTTTTACACTATCGATTAAGTAAAAATCATTATGTAATACAGATATTTGTGGAAAAACTTCAAAAAATGATGAAACATGTTGGTTTATGATTAGAAGAGAATAACTTATTTTTGCTTTTGATATTTCTATTTATATCTTCAAAATTTGGACAATGATATGTGGTTTTTTTGGAATTTAATTTCTGGATGTAAAAATTTTGTTATATATATTTCTTCTAATATTTTTATTGTACAAGTCAATAAAGTTACTGCATAAATTGAGTAACGTGTAAGAGTTCTTTACATTATCAATGTGCAGACCATTTCCTCATTTTATATTTTTTGAGGCACTTTATTATATTAAGAATAAAAAAAAAACTCAGTATCTGTCTTTTAGGCCATTAAAAACAATGATGTCAAAATAAGTTGAGTTTCCCTTTTTTATAATTAACCGTCAGAAACAAATTACGTAAGAAGTTCTGCATCATAGGAACTATATACAGAGAATCCCAATTAACTATATTTAACTCATGATGTTATTTATTGTTCAGAAAATCTGAGGGAGCATTAGGTTTCCAACGAAAGCATTATCTTCGACTCCCACTCTTAATCGGTCAGGGAAAATTATATAATAACGGAGATTTATACACGAACTAGATTTAGATAAAATAATAACACTACCTTCAACTCAAAATTTTAAAATATTAAATTTATAAATTTTTTTTATATATTGTTTAACTTTTTATCATTTTTAATTTATATAAAATTTAAATTCACACCTAGATACCTAATATTTATATTATTATATTATTACAATACAGTTATTGATATCACTATAATATAATTATCTTAATTGATGTTCTTCTTTATTTATGAGTATCGCATTGGTTAGTAGCGCCATATCACTTTTTCAAGGATGTATTATTAATAATGGGAACTGCAGGTTCAGGTTGTGTGCAAAAATACTTGTTTTTGTTGTAAGAGAAGTGATTGACACGCAGGGAATTGAGCCGTTGTTAATGCTAGATTCGTCCACAAGAGCAAACATATCGAGGTATTATTAGCGTATATTAGCTTTGTTTTAAGGTCAATACCTATTTTTATGTTGCTTGCTTTCGTGGTTGTTTTTCCGAGATTGGAAACCTCTGTGATTTTTCTAAGTCAACATTGTGTATAGAACTATATGGATTTTTTGCAAGTGTTGTTGAGTTAGAACCATCTCCCCAATTCTTTACCAAGCTAGAGTTGCGTTTTTTGTCACAAATGCAAAAACGTTTTCAACAAATATAGTATTACAATGCCTTGCTGTTGCGTAGACATCTTTGTCAGAGTTGCTGTCTCCGAGAATTGTGATTGGACCAAGGCATGTAGCTAGTGAAACCCCAGTTGTTACTTCCTACTTGTTGGGTAAACGAGAATTACTGAACAAAGGGATCGAAGTAGTAGGCTAATGTAATAATGTAACAAAATGTGGGGGCTTTGGCTTGATCAATAACACATCACGAATTTGGGTGATGGTGTAAACTTTGGACTACCACACAATGAGGCCTCTGAAATGGTACATGTGTTGGACAAATCATGGCATGGTCTCACAATGAAAGTGAATGAAACAAGGATGGATTAGGTCATTACCTGAGAGTTCTGAACACGATGTTCAATGATGGATGGCGGACAATGATGAATGGACAGAGTTGATGATCCGACATGGACTTGTGAATTGTGACTGCAGCCATACAAACAAAGTTCTGCAACCATGTGAGGCTTTTCTGAGTTTCGTACGAATTATTTTTTGGAGTTTGCTGACATTTGGCCATGGACCCTTTCTTTGGGATCTCAATCTCCTGACGTTCTAGGATACTTCATCTGAAAAAGCTAATCCAGGACCACACAACAAAATGGGATACTCAAGGCAGATACTGCTGAACTTTTACACGTCTTTCTAATTTTGCCATGTATGCAAATTTATCACTGCTACAAACTCAGAAACTCAGCAGGGTATGCAGGGGAGCAAGAAAAATAGATTATTTACTGACACCACCAGGAAATCAATATGATACCAGAGTTTTAAGAGATGAATTCAGTGGCATCATTAGAAATCTGTCTCCTTACCCCACTCTTCATTTTATCCGGTCTTTTTTTCTCTTCAATTTACTTCTACAATCACATTTAGTTTCTCTAAATTAGTCAGATAGATTTTTTTTAATCTGCACAAATGTACCAAGTTGATTTAAACTGATTCTGAAACCAGTAAAAAAGCCATCACTTCCATGATTGACAATTAGCTCTCCACGACCAACGAACCGTTTTATCATAAATTGGGGTGTTGAGAAAGAAATGGTGTGGTGGCCGTGAGAGAGAGGTACTTTATTAACCTCTTAAAATGGCTGGAGGGTACAGTTTTTTTCTGGTTGCTGCATGAGAAACTCTACTTTACACTTTAATTGGAAAACATGAGTAAGTTATGGTGTTCATATATTATTCCTTTTTAAGTTTGGTCTTAATTGTTGTATAAGGTATGTCATTTAGTATCTCATAGAAGGAGACATAAATTGAATTAATGAAGTTTTGAAAAGGGAGAGGATGGCCCCAACGACCTCTGCAAAATTCTGGCACAACGTAACCACTCTGAAGGCAAAGCTATATGTCTCTGCTGTGTGCACAGAACGGCCATCATAAAGGCCACATGCAAAATGTACCATGCCGCCCCCTCCTTGTGTGATACAACTTGGTAACATATATATGGACAGAAATGCAGTTACAAAATTCTCCCATGCAGTGATGCATTGCCACCATATCAATATGTTTACCTTAATTTGTATGCCGCACGACATTGGATATATATTTATATATGTATATAATATGGGTTGAGTTGAAATGAATTGGCTAGTAACATAATTGTGGTTTTGACAGGGTCAGAATTATGAAGGAATATATTGGATCTGGTGAATGCATGTAATTGGAGCAATATGAAATTGAATGAGTTGTTTTTTCCAAGTACTAAGAGTAAGTGTTTTTTCCAAGGTAAGTGCTTCGTTGTATATATATATATATATATATATATATATATATATATATATATATATGGATTGATTGGATTGGATTGTTGGTGTTGCTATGTTTTTAACCAGGCTAACTTTTCTTACTTCCACTGTGTCTTAGTGTCTTTCATTATTTTGAATCTACCAATTGTGTGTGTATATATAGATAGTGTTAGATAGATAGATAGAGAGAGAGAGACAAAGAGTAGTGGGTGGGTGTGGTATGGGTTTGGGGGCCATGTTGGAGCTGAAGGTAGTGCGAGTACTTACTTATCTTGGGCTTTTGAACGTTGTGAATCAACATTCAGTTTATTGACTTCCTAAAACAGCACTCCGCATGCTTCTCTTCTGTCAAAATCACTATCACTATTACTTCACAACATCTTTCTCTCTATCCCATTCATTTTTATTACCACCACGTGCAACTAACTCTTAACTAAATGAAGACAAAAGTGAGAATATAAAGTGAATGTTTTATGAAGAACTGTTGTACTCATGCACAAGTATGAAGGAAATGTTTTATGAGAATATAAAGTGAATGTTTATAGTTATGAATAAGCCTGATTAATCTAAGTCCAAATTTATTTATATAAATCAAAACCGAAAACAAAGTCAGTTAATATATAAATGAAAGGATGAATAAAATATTATAATAAGAAATACTTGAATGAGTTTATTCAACATGTTTCTTTTCTTCTTATTCTTAGTTTTAAATTTCTATTCATCAAATACAACCCTCTTTTAACTATATATTATTTTGGAATTTATTGATATGTAATTAAATTTGTGAGAATAAAATGAGATAGCTGACTATCTCTTTTATAATATATATTAATTAAATAATCTACTAAACACTTTTATTGCAGTGAAATTACATTTATCACCCACAAATTTTATATTTAACTTTTTCTAATCTAATATGTCAATTAACCACCAATCTTTCAATTAACGCTTCATCAAATTAGAGACATCTTTCTATATAGAATACTCATCAACACAACAATTTGTCACACTGATATTATGTCCAATGAATATATGTTATTTTACAGTGAGTTTCTTATTTTTATCCTTTTGACAACCACTAACTTTGATACGATCATATCACAACTACCTTTTAATAATAAAATATTAAATTACAGAGCTAATGATCAAAATTTGAAATAAAATGATAATATATGAGTTACTCGGGATTGTAGAATAATTATATAAGATAATGTGATTGTCAAAATATTGAAACTTTTTATTAATTACAAATATAATTAATGGCTGGGTATTGGCTTGTCATCTAGCAACACTGTTAATGAACTAAATATATAGCGAGAGATTAACACGTTCTTTTGTCACTTTTTTAAAACATTTAAAAATAATTATTTTGAGAACACTAAACTTTACAACTTATCTATAAAGAACATATGAAACATTTAAGTGAATTTAAGAAACTAAAAGTATATTATTTTTTTTTTAATTTAACATGGTGTAATAAAAGATTAAAAATCATTTAGCATCTTCACGATGTTTATTATCATTAAAACAATCATAAAAAAATCTATAATAATTTCATAGAAATATAATAAAGTATTATTATAGATAAATGAACTGATAAAAAAAATCTAACATATAATTTTTAATGTCAAAATTAATTTAAAATATATATACTTTTTTAACAAAGAAAAATGAAATTAATAGAAAGATTTAAAGAGTGTTATAACCTTATTACATAAATAAAACAATACAATAACTTTCTTGTTTACACTCAACAACAAGGAGCTAGTTCCATTTATGTCTCCTTACATATACCGTAAACAGTACAACTAAATCAATTAAGTCAATCACTTCTCTTAACCTAACAAACAAATACAGTACAGGTTACCAAATATGTTCTGATTCCAACAATACCATTTTGTATTTCAAATCTGCAATTTTTTGACTCTCTTGCTTTCCGCAGTCAATGTCCACACCTGTATCATACAAACGTACCTGCATACACACGCAGACCCAATCCTACAGGGAAAATATATTAGACTATAAAGGCTAACCCTAAGTTTAAAATACAGCTTATTAAGTTTAAAACATTGTGTTAACCTTTATTAATATAAATAATTTTTACTGTTGAACTATCTAATTACTTGTTTTTTCTAAAACATAAAATGATAAATGATATTTTTTTCTATTGGTAATTTTTTTTCTAATACCTTTTCATCCTTTTAATTTAATGAGAAAATATCAGTGTTTTCTAATACCTTTTCATCCTTTTAATTTAATAAGAAAATATCAGTGAGTAGATTTTTAGATTTACAAGAGTCAACAGCAAACAGCAGCGGTAATTTCTGAACCGAAGATATTCATATTATAAAATTGGAGAAAAGTAAAGTTCAAGTTGATAGGAAAACATGTATCATTTCTATTTAATTTATCCGTGTGATTAATATTAAGAGAAAAGAAAAAATTTATTTTCAAGAAATCATGGTTAAATACATAGTTAGAAGCTACTTAAAAAAAAGGTATATTTAATAGTTAATCTATAAAAAAAAAATATAGTTTAAAAACTGTGACTGACTGTATCATTGACTTTATCAGTATACATTACAATTTAGTGTTTGATAGACTCGTGAAAGTAAAGAATATGTTTGTTAAGATAGAAAAATGGTGCAACCTACTATTCCAAATGAACAGAGTAGAAGGGTCAACTCACCTAATTTTTGAGATAAAAAAAAGTATAAACAATTTTTGAGATAAAAGAAAGTATAAAATAAATTTAATATTATACTAAAGTTAATACTTCTAGTAAAACTAATAAAGGCAATTAATTAAAATAAAAATTATTAACCTGAGTCTAAATTCAAGTCCATGTCCACCATTGGAGAAGTAAAAAAAACAAAAGAATTGACTTAATTCTAATTTGCATTAACATACAAATTAAGTAAATTGAACCAAAATATTGTGCTAGTTTTATGTTAACTTTAGCACAAGTGAACTTGTTTTGCTTATAAGTTAAAATTCATATTGATGTCTCTATGATTTAATATTCATGGTGAAAATATTAAGTTGAATACAAGGATGAAAATACAAAAATCCTTTTAAATTGCCAAAAGGAAAAGTCTAACACTTTTAACTCAACAAATTTCATAAGAACTTGTAGGATAGTTAGGTATAAGTTAGTTTGATTTAGAAGGAGTTAAAGAGTCTCTAAAAAAGAAATATCTCATCAAAAGTTATTTCTTGTTAATCTCCATTATAATAAAATATAAATTAGTTTTACTAACACAATGATATTTGGAAAATACATCAAAATAATTTATGTTAATAAATTTTAATTAATAAGTTATAAATTATTTGAGTTAACTTTAGTTTATAGTTTATAATTTTTTTATTAATATATATATATATATATATATAGATTTATTATTATTACTTATTTCAGTTCTATAAAGATAAATAATTATTATACTATTTTTATAGTATCTATTGAGATATTTTTATTTTTTATGTAACTTTAAATTAAAGAAGAATTAATATTATAAATTAAAGTAATTAATGTTTCATTTACATAAATTTAAAATTGTAAAAAAAACATATTTAATATAGTAATAGTTTAAATTAGGAAGAAGGAGAAAGTAGGAGAAAGTTGCAGAATGAATATTAGGAAAGTGAATCTTAGACAGGTATGTCGGATTTTAATTAAAAAAAAATTCTTTTGTGTCGAGTCGGGATATATATATATATATATATATATATATAATTAATTAATTAATTTAAAAAAATCTTTTTTATTTTGATACAATTTTTTGGTTTTAGAATGTGTTTGGTTAACACAATTTCTCTATTATGTTAATATCTTTTGAAAATGTCCTTTTGAACTGAGTCTGACTGTTAGTATTTATCTTTCTGTATAGTTAATAGTATCTTCTTATAGTTACTCAATGATTTTCTTATATGTAAATTAAGTTAACCAACAACAATAGTTAAAATAAAAAATAAAAATATGTTAACAAGAAAATAACATAATTTATAAAAGAATAAAAATAAAAAATGTGTTAATAAGTATAATTTAAATAAAAAGATGGTTAAGAAACTCCATTTTAAAAAGTTATTAAATAAATTAAATAATTATAATTTAAAAATATAATTTTAGGTGAATAAAAGAAGACAAAACTAAATTTGTATTTAGTAGTATAATTTCTTTATCTGAATTTATACTTTGAAATACAATTTTTTCATTCTCAAATCTTAATTTTCAAGCATAATTTAATTTAACAGTGTCTATACAATTTTTATATTTCAATAATAACCAAAGCAAATTACACCAGTGTCCTGAAATATTCCTATTCTTACTATTTTACTATTTCTAGTCAAATATAAGATTCTCAAAATCTCTGTTATAGAAAATGATTGGACCACCCTCCAGTGAACACTTTTTAAAAATTTGAAGAGCTAAGAGTGTAAAAATTATTAAAGCTCCAAGCTAGTTCAAATGTGGATGATATAATTTAAGGATTTCTTTTTCACTTTTCTTTTGTATGACTGTTTTACATCACCATCATGCATAGGTGATGATTTGCTGTCATCAGAACAATTTATAGCTGGAATGACTATTCCTAATGCATAACAACCAAAAGTGGAACACCTTTGCACAGAGACAGAGGTCCCCTGGGTTGATGCAACCATATACAGAGATCACAAGAACAAAACACAGCCATTAAAGATCACATGAGACTCAAAATCAACCCAACAAAACCTAACAAATCAATCTCAATAGCAGTGGAATCTTAACTTGCAAATTTTCCCTCTAACCAAGACAATAAAATATTCTTTTACAATCTTCTGTATGTAATAATGAGGACCCCTGACAAAGTCTTAGAACAACATAAATGAACAAATAGTACATAAAAGTAATATCTTTGACCATCATCATACTCTATAATAACATATTTTATTATTTTATTTACTAATTTTTACTTAAATATATGATATTTTTTTAGTAAAACAAAGTTATAAGATTGTTGTTTAAAAAGGGTTGATTCTCAAGGTATAATTTTCCAACAAAATATCATCTTACAAAAGTATAAAGTAAAGGTTAAATTCCAATAACTAGAACCTAACAAGGAGATAATAGAAAGGAAAAAACCACTAAAAGCATCATCAAATAACTTACTAAAATTTTAGCCAAAACAAATCACTTCTAGTCTAGCATATCATATCATGTATCAATAACCCTTTTTCTTATTCTAATATGCATAGTTTTTATATACAAAACATAAAACATGTGATGTGATAAAGAGATGTCATGAAAGAGAAAATGATAGTTAAATGCATGATGGCATAATCATTGATCAATCCTTATGTCAAGGTGCTACTTTTACCGCATGAGCTTAGGAGCATGTGGGTCCCCAGTTCCTAATCCCCTAAAAATGCCTTTCCAGTTTCCAATCTTGTGAAAAAAAAAAAATAAACAATCAAACAAAAAGAAAAGGGGTTTGGGCAAATCAGTATCTTATTATCGATTGAATAAAACAATTCCCCTCCCCCATGTAATCAGTGTCAGCACCCTTAAAAAAGAATGATTTGAAAATATTATTATTTACAAAGTTGATACCATATAGTATGAATATAGAAGTAGTACATATTTTGTATGACACACACCGGATAAACAGTAGAAACTATGGATGTGGATTGAAAGGGTCTTACTATGCTGAGTGGTAGCTAAGACTAGTTTTGTGAATGTGACTGTTGGTTTAATAGCATGATTATGGCATAGTGGAGAGAAGAGACTTGTGATTGAGACTAACTATTTGTGAGTGCAATCACACACATGGATGGCCTAGGCATTAAGACTCTAAATACTGACACATGGCATAGAGATAAGGAGATAGTTTCTTGTGTCAAAGATATCATGCTTTTCACTTTTGGAATAAGCAATTCTTATTTATTTGTTTTCTTTGTCTCCGAAAGGAGATGAAAAGGAAATACAATGAATAAACTGATCAACTGTATGATAAACAAACAAAAACTGAAAGATAATATTTATAAGTGATGTTAGCTTATTTATTTATTTTTTTCAATTTTATCTCTTTATTTTTCAAATGTTTAATAATGTGATTATTTTGTGTGATTTCTCAATAACAATGTTAAAAGGTGAGGTAACAAATCTATTTGTTATTGAACTATTAAACTAACATCAACTAAAAGATAAAAAAGAGTCCTTTGATAATAAAATAATTATATCAAACATTTGAATGATCAAAACTAAATTAAACAAATGAAAAATAGAATCTATAAAAGAGAGATTTGACCTTTATTTGATTACTCGTACTATTACTTAAATACATAGGATTATGATATTTTAATTTACACTAATTTTTCATATTATACAACTATACTAAGTCTTTCCTTTTTGTTAAAAGAAACTGTATGGGCATGGTTTTAATGTTTTACTCTCCTTCTTTATAAGTAAAGTGTTAAATTAAGCGTGACATAATTTCCAATAAATTTAAATAATAAAATATGTATTAAAAATGTTAGAAAATAAGTTAAGAACCTTCACCAATTTAGGTGAGCGTTTGGATTAGGAATTCAATTTAAGGGAATGAAAATAGAAAAAAAAGAAAGGAGAAGGAAAAACAAATTATACTGTTTGTATTAGGAAAAAATAAAAAAAAAATAAAAAATTATAAGAGTTCCATGAATAATTTGATTAATGTAGTAGAATAAAGTTATTTTTTAAATTAAGATTCTTAAAATAATTTTATTGCTCTTATCTTATATTTTAATTTTATCTTTATTAATAATAATATTAATATTATTATTATTATATAATTTTATTTATTATAATTATTACGATTTTTAACTATTATTATTTATTGTTTTATTAGTAATAAATATTATTGTTATTATATAAAATTATTTTCTTATTCATATTATTTTTTATTATATTAATTTATTTATGTTAATTATTATTATTTTATCATATTATATGATTGATTATGTTCTGTAACATATAATTGATTATGTTATATGTAACCTATGTGTCACATGCAAGGTTTCCAAATGATTCCAGTACCTACCATTCACAAATTTCAATTATAATTTTCTGGAAACAACATGCTAAGTGTAAAATTAATAACTTATTTGTTAAGGTTCATAGAAATATACCAACTTTCTGAAACACAACATCAAGAACCAAACAAACAATCACACACACAACAACATCTTCCCCTTCCAAATTTCAAATAAACGACCACTACAACAATCATGCATGAATGATAAGAAATCTCTACTATTGCATAATGAAAAAACAAAAATATATGTCCCTTCTAGATGACTTTCTATGCCTTTGTTTACAGGATTGGGTTAGATACACTTCACAAATTCACACTAATACAAATGGGGAATCACTCGTGTTTATTTCTGGACAAACAGTCCCAGAAAGAAACATAACTTCAAGCTCACAACTCACATATCTCTTTTCTTCTTTTTTCCCTTTAAACAACCATCTAATATGAATTTCTGCTTAACTGTCCACTTCTTTGTTTGAGAAATTTTTGTGGCTTAGCTGCCATTAATTACTACTTAGAAGAAGCTTCCATGTTTGAAAAAAAAAAATATCTTCTTTCCCATTTTCACTACCATAATTTCCACTACCATACTCATATTCATGTGGGTAGCAGGATAACTCCAGTTCAGCTATATCCAGGCCTAAAAGAAGAACTTTTGACGACCCTATCTGCGCTTAAGGGACTATGCATTACTGTAAACTGTATGGCCTAGCTATAGCTGCTAGGGTTTATTGAGTCAGTTTTTGAATTCCTACTTGTGGCGAGTTTTACGTAAACAAAAGTTTTGACCATATGGTACAATAGTACATTTTCAATATAGATTCCACTGCAAATCAATACGCAAATAATAAGTACCAGATGAGATGTGCATCATAAACTCTGCTACTTTTCACTATCTACTTCTGATGCAGCTAACTAGCTACAGCTTACGTACCTACAGGTTTATTTAACCAGGACCCAGCTCTGCACTTTCATACTGCATAATGCAATGAAGGAGTGATTATTATTATTATTACTCTTTATATATATATATATATATATATATATATATATATAT
>Ga0209700_103112_pt1 | contig 32386 bp, 13 predicted proteins | sample SiratroredBW_FD_187528 | JGI IMG/M metagenome (GOLD analysis project Ga0209700, IMG submission 187528) | Root nodule microbial communities of legume samples collected from California, USA - Siratro red BW (SPAdes) (version 2) | ecosystem: Host-associated > Plants > Roots > Nodule | place: USA...
CAAACGTGAAAAAAAAAAAAAAAAAACAGCCGCCAGCTAAGGAAACTCGTAGCAAACAAACCAAGTCATGGTTTTGGTTGAAGGTTCGAAGAATGTTTCCAAGTTACAAGTTAGTCAAATATGCCTAGATGGGACCATAACCATCTTGATCTTTTAATACATTGTATCATAAGGAGAGCAACTTATAATAGTCAAACTTATAATGTATACTTTTATTTATTCTCTCTAACTAGGATATTTTATTTTCTTTGCAAGATGTTATGTGTGGTGTTAAAATGCGTAAAATAGTGTTACTTATTCATTCAAAGTTGAGGCAAGAACATTGTTATCGTTTTGGTAATGATGGAATATCTATCAGTCTGTCAATGGATTAACTTGTGTTTCCGCCGATTCTATTTATTGCTTTTAACTGTAATATTCTACTTTGTCGGGCATCTAGTTTCTTCCACAAATCACTTTTTGAATTTTGTGACTTTTTTAACATATAATTCTGTACTTAGCAAAACTAAGTTTGAAGCTTTGGATATGTGTGCACATACATAAAAACGGGTGCTTCTTTTAAGAATAATTAATCCCAATTTTGACCTACACTATATTATTTTTAAAAAGTTTCAAAAACATTTCTGAGAGTTGTATCAACTTGTAATTCATGATGTTCATATATTTCGTGCAATTCATGAAAAATAATGTTGGCTAAAGATAGTTCGTGTAAATATTACTTCGAAAAGTAAACAAAATACAAAAATTCAATTTAGAAGGATGAATTACTTAAATCTATGATAAATATCATTAAAAACTTCCATGAACTAAATAGGATTCACCAACCCAAATATGCAAAATCTCCGCTAAAAAAACCTTAGGAAAATGTCACAGGGGAGAAGAAGAAAACTCTATCTTTTAAATATAAATAACTCAGAACATTTTAGACAATTCACTAATATAGTGTACCTCAGGAAATGGTATAGTGCAGGAAGCATTTGCCCAATGTCTGGTGGTCATCATAATGAATGAATGGGATTCATAATTTATGCTGGCCCAGCTAGGCCCAGCTCATTCAATTGTACCCACAAACACGGACATGGATGGAAAGTCATATTTTAAAGAGTAGCGCAAAGATTTACAGAATATTGTTTATTGTTTACACCTTTTTCTTTCGCCTATAATTTTTACAAAAACAATCACAATAATACAACAAAGAGTTCTCTAAACTAGAACTCAAAAGGTTAGGCTTTTTCAAAATTTATAATTTTATTGGAGGGCCTCCATTGATCATAAAATTGTGAGAATGATGTTATTTTTTTGTAAAATGAGTAATTTTTTATTTTTATAGTATTTTTGTCGCTCAAAATTATTATTTTTTATTTTTTAGTTAGGGGAAATTTGTTATTATATAGCAAATGTTTATTTTGATATTGAAAGTGTTTGATTGTCTATTCAATCAACTTTAATTACAATATACTTTTTCAATCCTAGGTAATATTTTGACAGTTGTGAAACCAATATAGATTAAGAGGTTTATTCGTGGTACTACGTTAATATATAATATTATAAAATTATATAAAACATTTAAAATAAGTAGTGTTTATTTAACTTAAATCAAATATTAAGAATATAAAAAAGTAACTTCGAAAGATTAAAATTTAAAAATGTTTGGTAAAAACTAAAAGCAAAATGCATTCATTCTGTAAATATTAAACTTACCAACTAAAAATTGAAAAGAAAAAAAACACATAAAAATAAAATTGAAAGTCACCCATTTATTAGAAAATAAAAATATACTTTGACCTTTATAAAATCCGTAAGTTAGAACACACCACACATAATTTAATAATAAAAAAAAAAGAAATGCATTTAGGCAACACCTTTTTGTTTATAAAAAAGTTTCTTAAATATGTTTTATTTGTATTGTCAATATTATTTAAAATTTGATATACTAGAATATATTATAGTAAAACAAAAGTGTATGTTTTATTTGTATTGGCAATATTATTTAAAATTTGATATACTAGAATATATTATAGTAAAAGAAAAGTGTTCTTGTTTAGAAATATTTTATCGTCAGGGGCATACTATTTTTCTTTAAAAAAATTAATTTAAATAAACTTAAGTATTCACAAGTAAAAAAATGTTGATTCTAAAAAAATAATTGTACTCACATGCATACATCTATTTGCCAAGTTTAATAAATCAAATACTAATTTATTTAATTAACATATAATTAGTTTGATGTTACAGAAAAAATGTTTCATAATATATTTCAAATAATTTTTTTAAGATTTATATTTCATAAGCTACTCCGATTAGCATTTAAATTTTAGTTTAATTTTCTTATATTATTATATTTTATGTTGTAATATTTTTAAAATAAAATAAATTAGAAAAAAAACATGTATAACTTTTAAGAAAACAAATAAAACTAGTTAAAAGTTTAATAAAAAATTAATTATTTTGAAAAATTAAAATTAAAATTACATAACAATATATTTTTATTTAAAAACCACAAAATTCTATTGATTTATATATTGAAATTTATATAGTTATATATTGTTATGTTATTTTATATTTATAGACTAACTTATAAGTCAGTTGTAATAAATTTTTCTTATTCAATAAACTAGCTAATCAACTGAAGGTTAGCTTAAAAAAAATCATTTTATAACAATACATGATGTTGGTTAAAGCGAAAATGATGTAAAAAAATGGAACGACATTTTTATAAACATTTGAAGAGATATTATATTGGTTAACACAAACTGGACAGAATATATCATATTCTATGTCAGTTGTCACTCATAATCGATGTAGAAAAGATAGAAAAAATAAAAATTTAAAAATTAAAAACTTTGTAATGGTGCTAAAGATATTATGTTAGTTGGGATCTCTTAACCGACGTAGTATGTTGTCCATATTATATCGGTTGGGACTTTCCAACCGACGTAATATCGTTCTTGTGGCGCTCTAGTGAATTTTCGAGAAAATTTGAAAAAAATTAACTAGATACTACATCGATTGGGAGCTCCCAACTGACTTAGTATGTCCCTCGAGTTAAAATTAGACATTTTAACTTTTGGACAACATTGTTATCTTACACTTCCTTCTCCTTCACTGAGCTTTGCTGCCTTCTCTTGTTTTGTGTTGTGGGGTTTGTTTCGCGTGATGTCGCTTTTTCTTCTTACTAGTTTTCATTTTCGTTTTACGTTATGTCATTTCTCCTCTCACTCGTTTTCATTTGCATCTTTGTGTTCATTGGCTTTGCTAGGATTCATTTGACCTCATTTTCGGCTTCTTCCACGTTGTGAGCAAGCTCCGTGGTTGTCTTGGTTGAGTTTTTTTATCCTCGGTCATATGCGTTTTCACTCTCACTCATGCTTATTTAGTTGGTTCCTATGTTGCCTTCTTATATATTTTCTTTAGCATTTTCGACATAAATGATTTGCTGACTTTTTTAAATTGTAGGTTTTTAAGGATGTTATACACTTGATGCGAGAGTTTTTCTCTATCATCATAAATGTTTGGTTCGACACCCCTTGTCGTTTCTCTTTGCAAGAGGTTAACAATTTTGTAAAATTAATTAAAAATATTTAGAAATTTTTTTTGATCCAAATTCTTTTATCAACAACTTGATTTGATGTATGTTTGATGACAGAGTTCTTACATTGTTTAGATATATCATAAATTTAGGGTTTCGAAAATCTTTTACATCGATTGGAACTATAACTGATATAAAAAGTTTCATCTTTTACCTTTTTAAGTGTTCTGTTATATCATTTGTATCTATAACCAATGTTATATGTGTATTTTTTACATCGGTTAGAAAAACAGCATAAAAAGTTATGAGTTACGAAATCAATATAAATGCTCCCAAAATCGATATAAAATTCTATTTTTCTATTAGTAAATTAACTTATAAACTAATTTTACTAAAGATACTTTGTACATAATGACTTTATAACTTAAAAAATGCTATCATATTGTGACATCCAAATTTATGGGTATCATATTTTTACTGGCGTGTAATTAAAGCATTAGTTAAAACATTAACAAAAACCAAGATATGTCATATTAGTGTCAAAATATACTATATAAATAACGGAATTTCCTATCTTATAATTTTGTAGGATTAAATTGATTTAAATATAGCCCATTGGATAATAAAATGTGTCATATATAAATGTAGTTAATTTTTATGTTAAAATTTAATTTTATAGAATTAAATTAGACTTAAATCATTTTAAGTACATCAATATGTGGCTAGATAAATCCTAGAAAAATAAATTAACAAATCTCAAATAATACTAATTCCAGGAGATCAACATGGGAAAAAATAAGATCAATATAGAAAATGATCAAATCCCTTTACATATGAAAGAATATTTCTATATACATTAGTTTTATCAAAAGAAACCTCTAGGTTGTGATTGAATGCATTGTTCTCCAATTTTATCCAATTATAAGTATTTCCCATTCTTGAATTGTATTTCCCCAAACCTGAATGTTATAATCCAGTAATAAGAGTCAATTATCAAGTCAGTATAAACAATGATAGAAATGTGTGACATCAATAGATATTTACCTCCAAGTTTTACATTCATAAGAAATTAACTAATGCCTAAAAACACTAAATCCTTTAGAAAAAATTGATCAAAGGAGAATCAAGTTGTGTAATATACTAGCTCTATGATTGATTACCTTTCCATGATCACCAGTTAAAGATTTTGAATACCAAATCCTTTCAACGAGTAAAAGAAAGCAGTGGAGTACAGTACCACGAATCTCTTAAATAGGAAAGTGTTTTTAAACTTGTAAGTTTTCAGAACTCATTGGAGTAATTTTATTTTATTTTTCTTCAGAAGGTTTTGAAAAAAAAATCATTAAAAAAGTGAAAAATAACCATTATAACTTTTGCATTCTTGTTGTAAAAATTATTAAGTGCTGCCCACAAACACAACATTGTTTTTTTGTAGGTTCGACCTTCTTATTTTCACGTGCAAAGAAAGGGAAGAAAAAGAATAAGAACAAAATGAAAGTTATCGATAAATAATCAGATAGAAGGAAAATCACAATACGGCAAGGTCAAAATGGGGTTCATCATGTAAGAAAGAAGAATGAAATACAATTTATGTTGTTAATTATCAGTGATATATTGAGTGTGCGGCTGAGAATTTTTCGTATAGCAAAATAAACCGTCAAGATTAATGATAAAATATATAATTTGAAACTTGTGGCTCTAATTTAGTTGACGGTAAATTATTTAATAATTTTCCGTCAATAGTTTTTCAACACTGAGAACATAAAAGTTCTGTCTATATATATATATATTCAATTATTGAGACATACGTTGTTATGAATTGAAAGAGACAAACTCTTATTCTTAAAATAATACATCATTCTATTGACAAAGTACAAGAACCCTGGTCATGTAATGATATATTCAAAAGTTTACTTTTAATACATTCTAAGTTTAAAAATTTTAGACTCTACCAATTACGATTCAAAACTTATATATAATTTTAAAATAGCTCTTATACAAATCTACGATTTTATTTAACAACTTAAAGCATACGGAGGCATATATTGGGTGACCAAAATTCCATTGAATTAAATTGCGATGTAAACTTCTGTAAATATTAAAAAATAACAAAAAACGTATAATCTAAAATAACTTTTGAAAAAATGATAATATGGTTAACCCTTTCTTTATTTAACACCACCAAAACAGAGATTAAAAGAAGCAAGAAGGGTCGAACACTATGATTTGAACAGGACATGAGTGATCCGTCTAACCACTGGCTCTTGCCATTGCCAGATCACAATGAAGAAGAAAAACTCTAAGCTTACTAAAAAATGGTTTTAGAAGGGAAAGTGATCGCAAATAATTTGTTTTATTAATGTTATCCTGACAAGTCATTGGAACCAGACAAGGAACTGAATTAACGCATGTTAGGTAGCATTATTAAAAAAAGGTATAGGAATATTTAATTTGTTTTATGTGACAACAACTTTGCATGTCTATTAATAACTAATGAAAATGAACCATTATATTCTTTCCTTTTATAGTTACTGAAACAAAAATATATTATTCCTTTTACTTGTAAATCACTAAAATACTTATCTCACCTGGAACAAGAGAATAAACTTTTTTAATCTTTATCGATCGACGTGAATTCATTTTGTTGTATAATATATGAAACTTTTATTTTATTTATTTTAAAATTATGAAATTGATTATATCTAGACCTTTTATATAAAGAATATGGTATGATAAGTATTTAAGTATGAGTTTAAAAATAAAAGAACTTAAACAACATATAAAAAATAAATTTTCGTTTTAGATTGAAGGTAAAATTAATCACTTATATAAGTATAAAGTTTCATTGATATACGATGTCTCGACATCAATTTCTTATATTATATTGATCTGATTAATATTTAAATTAAAAATGAAATTAATTTTCTATGCGAATCTGATTTATGTTTTATTATTATAAAATATTTTTTAATATTTTTTTTTCTAATAACTAGAAAACATTAAAATTATATGACTTAGTTATTCATGGTCTCGTTCTATCATATAAAAACAAATATACAAGAGGAGAAGACTCAAGAAGTGCAGAGTTGGATCAATTATTCTAATTGAGAATAAACATTAAGTAGCAGACGTGAGATAAGTTAAATTGCTGGACAGCCATAGGCCAAACATATTCTAATTAATTGATTTTCGAATTGAGGAAGAAGGATTAGATAATAATGGATAGAAAATCAGGTTTATTTAATAGTGGATATATTTTTTTAATATTTAAGTCTGTAGACTCTTGTTAAACGTATGTTTGGTTCTATATAAAAAGGTGGCTTTGACCATTTAATATTAACAACGTGGATAAATATACTAGAAAGTGAATTTATATACTGACTTATAAGCTAATTTTTTCGAAAGGAAAGAACAAAAAAAAAAAATTAAAGCAACAATTCACAGGCTGAATATCTTTAACGATTCCAAAATATGTAAAACCTTTTACAACTATGGGAACAATACATATTATACTTTCACAACATATTAATCAAAATATAATAGTGTAACATTATACAAGAAGTGTAATTTGGTGAGAAAAAATTGAACAAGCTACTGTTATGATTCTTGAAGGTGTACAATGTTCTCACATATGAAAATTCAAAACGACTATTTTAGTACAATCACTGTCACTGCATTGGAATTTGACACTGAAAAACTTGGCCAAATCGAATTTCATCTCTTGTGTATATTATATGAGCATGTGCAACTCACTGGAAAAATGGTTCAGTGGGCCATGCAGTTCGTGGCTAGAGGCTTGCCAGCAAGGACGCTGCCCTTGTCTATTTCTCCGATCATAGCCTTCCAACTAAGTCCTCTTCAGACAAATTCATGAATTAAAATGATTGGACGGCCAAAAAGATAAGAAATCACAACATCATTGGGCCCCACCAGCCACCCCCACTCACCCTCAATTTCTAATTTTCTTTTCTCATCCTTACGCATATAAATAATCCCCTGAACACACACCACCACCATCATCATCACGAGAACAAGAAAAAGAGTGTGTGTGAGGGATAGAGTGAGCAAAAATGGAGGGAAAGGAGCAAGATGTTTCATTGGGAGCGAACAAATTCTCGGAGAGGCAACCCATTGGCACGGCGGCTCAGAGCCAAGACGATGGAAAGGACTACCAAGAGCCTCCACCGGCTCCACTCTTCGAACCCTCCGAACTCACTTCTTGGTCCTTCTACCGAGCCGGAATAGCCGAGTTTGTAGCCACTTTTCTTTTCCTCTACATAACCATCTTAACCGTCATGGGTGTCAATAAGTCTGCTTCCAAGTGCGCAACCGTTGGCATTCAAGGCATTGCTTGGGCCTTCGGTGGTATGATTTTTGCTCTCGTTTACTGCACCGCCGGAATCTCAGGTAAAAACACTTCCTCTAGATCTTCCTTTTATATGCCGTTATAATTGTAGTATACTAATAGTCGCTGTGGTTTGTGTTGGTGTGTGATGCAGGGGGGCACATAAACCCGGCTGTGACATTCGGACTCTTCTTGGCGAGGAAATTGTCGTTGACTAGGGCACTGTTCTACATGGTGATGCAGGTTCTGGGTGCTATCGTTGGTGCTGGTGTGGTCAAAGGTTTCGAGGGAAAAACCTTCTTCGGGCAGCACAACGGTGGTGCCAACTTCGTTGCCCCTGGTTACACCAAAGGTGATGGACTCGGTGCTGAGATTGTTGGCACCTTCATTCTTGTCTACACCGTTTTCTCAGCCACCGATGCCAAGCGTAGCGCCAGAGACTCACACGTTCCTGTATGTGCCCTACTTTTACTATGCTTGAAAAAAATTAGATAAATCCAAAAAAAAAAAAAAAAACATGAAATACGTGTGTTGATAATGTTCATGAAATGATCAGATTTTGGCACCCTTGCCCATTGGGTTCGCTGTGTTCTTGGTGCACTTGGCCACCATCCCTATCACTGGCACTGGTATCAACCCTGCTCGAAGTCTAGGTGCTGCCATCATCTTCAACAAAGACCTTGGCTGGGATGGTCACGTATGTTATCTTTCTCTTTGAACATATTATTATCAAATTTTAGAATTTTCGGGAACCAAGTTAATGAGGTAATGCACTCTTTTTAACTAACCTTATGCATTTTTGTTGCTCAGTGGATTTTCTGGGTTGGACCCTTCGTTGGAGCAGCTCTTGCGGCTCTTTACCACCAAGTCGTAATCAGAGCCATTCCCTTCAAATCCAACTAATGGGATAAAGTTTGTGATCACTGGGTAAAAGACCCAAACCAATCAAAGTTTATGGTCTAATTTTATGTTGTTACCTGTTATTTTCCTTTTTACTATTGTTAAACCTTCTATTTTGTATGTAAAGAATGTAATCTTATGATGAATAGATAATATTAGAGGGTGGTTGTGTTGCGTGAGGGGCCAGTTTTCCTCTACTTTTAAGTTGGATGATGACCTTGAGCGATGTGTGCTGTAATTGCTTATCAAATAAAAAACAACGTCCTCTTTTTCTGCGCTTATCGTTGTGCCTCTTTTTCTTGAGAGTGTTTTGTCCCTCTGCGTTTGGCATCTTTCAATCAGAATATGCTCAAATTACATAGTGCTACGGCTTGAATTATGCATACTAATATTATTGCATTAAAAAGGGTGCGTGATGATGCCTAACTTACACCACCAGCCTTAATTGATAAACCACACCACCACATGTAATTAAAGATTCATTAGCAAAAGTTTCAACTCATATCTTATCATCGTTCCCATGTTGCTATTTGAGTTGTTAGCACATTTAAAAGTGAAAGTGCTTTTTCAAGAACCAAAAGTTATAGTTTTCCAACAAATCCTCTCTCTCCTAACATTCTTTTTACGATTTTACATGTTATCTCTAACCATTAAAAAACCATAGAAATTATTTTCGTAAAAGAACTTGAGGAAGGAGATGATCATGTCAAGCGAGCGAGTAGAAGGAGTGTTTTGGTATATACGAGAGACCCTGACTCAATTAAGTATATGTTCAAAGTAAAATTTCCAATAAATATTTATTATGACAGCACAAATAAAAAAATAAAATTAACTTTTTCATAAATTAAAATTAATTTATAACGAATTAATTCATAAAAATATTTTTCATTAGTTTCTAAATCTGATTTTTAATTCATGTTTAAATTAATTTTAATTTATATGGAGAAAATCTAGTTTGATTCTTTTTCTCTTCTAAAAGTATTAATCCAGAAGATTCCTCCAAACATGTCTTAATTTGAGGGAAATAGGAAGGGAGTAACTTCAAATTTCTTTTGAGAATAAAGATGCACTTTGAGGATTTTATCCTTACAGTATAAGTAACTGTTTCACCTCAAATTATTGTCAGGTTTGACTAACATGGGTAAAGTCGTGTTCAGGTTTCCAAACACAGGGATAGTGTTATTTGTCGTGTGTTACCTAATGAAATATGTTATAGTCCCAAAACATTTTTGAATGTTGAGTTGTGGGTGGGAAGTTGAGTGATACATGTGTTTTGTTAAAGAACAACAATGTCGAAGTCTGGAGTTTGAGTGCATTTATGTTGAAGACAAAGATTAGGTCAATTAACAAACACAAAATTCGAGTATGGTACATGTGGATAACTTTGACAATCAAAATGGCAATAATGATGAAATTACAAAGGCAAGACTTAAAAGGTAATTTGATTTATTTAATTTCTCGATCAGGGGACGAGCAAGGGAGAGATTGTATACCACACATTTTTTTTTACCACATAGATGAAAATTTTATGGAAAACCCTTTGGAATAATTGATTGAAGAAAAGTGATGCAATTAAATGGTGTATCGAAGAAAAGTGACATGTGAATAAAATTTTATGCTTGAATATAAATGATGTTAGAGTGGTATAGGACTTTAAATAAGGATATAGGGAAAGGATGACTGGTAAGTGTTAATTTTAAGTAAACTAGAATATTAGTTTTAACATTTATTTGTATTAAAATATTTAATTTAAAAAATATAACAATAAATATTACTATAGTTGATATTATGTTTTTCAAAATTGTGTGCAGAAGAAAACAAATTCATGTACAGGTAGTCTTTTTAAGTGTACAGGTAATTTCATTCATTTACTTTGAGTGATTATTTGAGTTTAAAAGAAGATTTATTTAAAAGATAAAAAGTAAAAAAATTTATATAAAAAAAGTTAAAAGAGAAAATCTTTTTATTCATGTTGTAGATATATATTGAACCCTAAAAATATGATTGTGTAAGTAACGTATTTTTTATTTAAAAGGAACGTAACATAAGCAACCGAGCCTTTCTTTATTGGGCCTTATGGGCTTACTTTTTTTTAACTAAACTTATATAAGAAAAAAAAAAGGGGAATAGTGATTGTTGACCAGCCTATTGACCAAAACCTGAATATTGATGAGCCCATTTGTAAAACCCTACTTCCAGATTAGGGTGCTTGTGTTGTGTTGTTTTCGCACGCCTTGTTCGGTGCAGTGAGTAGTGAGGTGCAGAATCGAATCTCCTAACATGGCGTCGAGTGATCGCACAGTATTGCAATTCTCTTCATCATCTTCTTCTTCGCAAAGCTTCTCCGCGAAGGTTCACCCTCTCGTTATCTTCAACATCTGCGATTGCTACGTTCGGCGTCCTGACCAAGCCGACCGCGTCATCGGAACCCTACTCGGGTCGGTCCTTCCCGACGGAACCGTCGACATTCGCAATTCCTATGCCGTTCCTCACAACGAGTCTATTGAGCAGGTCCTTCACTTTTTTTTATCATTACTTATATGATCATCAATAATTAGGGTAAAAATTTGGTAGCTGCTCATGTTATGTTCATGTGGAATTTAGTTCTGCATCTGGATCTGAGAAATTGGATGTTACATTTATATTTTTTAGTTTTATTTATTTATCTAGTTTAGTTTATGTTTTGATTTGGATTTGCATTTAGGTTTGTGTATGCTCCAATTTGTTTCTCGCATTGGATAGACCATGTGTCACATGTTTTCTCATTGCTGTTTCTTTAATATTTAGGCATTGTGTGGATAAACTTCTCAGTAAGTATTTATAGGATGGGAAAAAAGGAAAGGTGTAAGGTAAGGTTACCTTATTCCCAAATTAAAATAAACTTTTGGAGAAGTCATATAAGAAAACCTTTTTGAATTAGCCTATGCCGAGAAAATGTTAACCCAGGGAGTTGTGATAGAAACATTATGCATTTTACTTTCTTATTTATTTTTTCTCCTACAGGTGACAGAATTTTATCCAATAAGGACCCAAACTTTTATTGGTCATTTGATTTTTATTACTATGCTCTCTGTTCTTGTTCATTGTTGCATACTACTTGCAATTTGTAACTCCTCTCTGTTCTCTTCCAATCTATTCTTTAATTGATTTCTAACATAGTTTAAGGCTCATATAGTAAGTTATATATTGACCGAGTAATTGAGGTTACTTGTCTCACATTATTGATAGTTTTGTTCTGGTTCTGAAACTCAAACTGGAAGGAAGTGAGAGGGATGCCCATTTCTTAATTGAAAGTTGGTTTAACCCTAGGAAAATAATAACATCCTTATCGTACAGCTAGGTGAAATTTGGCTTAGGGCCTGTAACAGGACAAGATTTATATGTTTAATTGATGTCCTTTTGAGGCATTTTATTTTTATCCTTGTCAAGGAAGTTGAGGTTAGTAATTCTGAGTCAATTATACTGAGTGTTACTTTATGGATTTCGTAAAGAAATTGAAAGGTTTTCATTTTTAATACTACATTAAAATTATAATAATACTGGATACCTGTATAGCTGACACTAATATTTAAAGCCTATAAAAGAGTTGCATAGTTAAAATTTACCTTTGACTCTATTATTGAACTTTTGCAGTTGTCTTTTTGACTGTCTATGTTCTGGTTGCAGGGCCTATTTCTTCTTAAATTTCAGCTAAATTGTTCTGCACTTACTAAATTTGTTGTGATTTTTTGACTTGTTTTATCAACAGGTTGCTTTGGATATAGAGTACCACCACAATATGTTAATATCCCACCAAAAAGTGAATCCAAAAGAAATCATAGTTGGATGGTAATTCCAATTTTTTGTATAACATAATTTTTTTTGGTTATCATAATAGTATTCTCAATGAAGTGGTTGCCAAGAGTACTTTGAAATCCATATGGCCTAGGTTAAATGACGTTTACTTTAGGTGAAGGGCTTCTGCAATATTTTTTTTCTCTGTTTTTGACTTGTAAATAAAGTTGGTTTTGTTGCATCCTAGTGGAAAACATGAATGTTTTCCGGGGGAAGCTTCAGTGATGGGTATAAATAGACTGAATCCTGTGTTTATTTATCGTTTTTCTTGCAGAAAGAAAACACTGCTAACTTTTGCTATTTTATTCAGGTATTCTACTGGTCTTGGAGTAACTGGTGGTAGTGCATTAATCCACGAGTTTTATTCTCGAGAAGTACAAAATCCCATACATTTGACTGTTGATACTGGATTTACAAATGGAGGGGGTACCATCAAAGCATACGTGTCTAACAATTTATCTCTTGGAGAACGGCAAATCGCTGCACAGTTTCAAGAGATCCCATTAGATCTTCGTATGGTTGAAGCAGAGCGAATTGGATGTAAGTAATTGTGGGGCTCTTTTCAATCACACCTCCCTTTCCTTTTCCCATTCTTCTCTCTCTCTCACCCTTTACTCTTCTCTCTTATTTAATATATTTAATAGAGTATGTGCTTACTTCCATGGATGCACTTGAAACAAAATGTTTTAATTTTCTTCTCTTAGTCAGTAACTTGTTTTCTGTGAGTTGTATTCTAGAAAAATATTGCTTGGTATGGAGTATTTTGAAATTATTTTAGTTGATAATAAAGTCGCTCATTGCATTGTGCCAAAAGGATGTAGTCTAAGCACATACTCTCTGACTTGCTTCATCTTCTTTCTTTAGATCTTGATGTAGTCATTTTTCATGGATACCTTCTTCTTTAATCTAAAGGTATCCTCCTTTAATTTGAAAACCTCTAGTTTCACTGGATGAAATTTTGTCGTACTTCATTGAGTCTTGAAACTGAGGACTCCCTATCCTCCCTTTCCACCTAGGGTCTCTTCTGCAATGACAAATTTACAAACTGTTTTCTCTGGTTCGGCCTTTTAGGGTATGGATTGTGGATGCTTTAATGTCCCCTTTTTATTTGTCTTGTTGTTGGGCGTTCACTTGGATGAAAGTTAATAGTTTAAGTAAGCTGTTAATTTGTTTATATTCATCGTATAGAAAGAAAGGTCCTTAAAATTTAATCTTTATGATGGATGTTTTTGATCTCTATTCTCCACTATGCAATGGCAATTTATTTTCAATAGCATCTTTTAACTAACTTTGAAATTGTCTTTCTTTAATAATGGCACTAAAATGTTCTATATTTTGAATGATTATAGCTGATTTTATGTTTATTCTGGTAATGCCAGTTGATATGCTTAAGGCAACCGCAGTTGACAAAATTCCTTCAGATTTAGAAGGGATGGAGGCATCAATGCAACATCTTCTAGTCTTGATTGATGATATCTACAAATATGTTGACGATGTTGTGGTATGATATTGACATCTTTAATCTCTCCTCTTGTCCTATGAGATTGTATTAAATAGTTTTTCATCACAGGAAGGGCGAGTTGCACCAGACAACAAAATTGGGAGATTTATATCAGATGCTGTAGGTTCCCTTCCTAAAGTGTCCCCTCGAGTGTTTGATAAGCTTGTGAACGATAGCTTGCAGGTAAGATTTTGATGCTTTAGTGGTTCACTTAGGATTTCATACTTTAGTTCTAATGAAAATTTTGTAACGTGATTGATTGGACATTTATATTTTATTGGCTTATGAGCTTGCCTTTCATAGTGTTGTGCTGACACGGATGTTTCATCCATTTCAGGATCACTTGCTTTTGCTATATTTATCTAGCATCACAAGAACGCAGCTTAGCTTGGCCGAAAAATTGAACACAGCTGCCCAGATTCTGTGATTCTTTCGCCTCTTTGTCGTGGAAGACAAATTTTCCTGATAGTTTTGTTGTCATTATTATGTCATATTTCCAGAAACGTGGAATGTCAGCGTTTTATACTTCAGTTTTACTTTGCTTTATTCTTTTTTTTTAGTATTTTGGCTCCTCTTTGCATAGTTAAGTTCACTTTGATACTAGCAAAGGTATGCGGTGTAGCTTTCTCTTGTTAATTTTAATGTAATATGATCCATGCCTATTTATTTCTTCTTGCGATTGGATAAGGACAAAATGAAATTTTTCTTTTGGAAGTTCAATTAGCAATTTTTATTTTCGTTTTAAATTTTATTATTTTTTAGATTTATTTTTTTTCTGAAAAATGGAGATATTTCTAAAACTTTATCAAATGATACTAATTTTCTTATAGCGTCAACCAAACTTTGCACTATGAACTAGTTATGATCTGAATGGCAGTTGGAATATTTCGATGCAAGTTTTAAATCAATGTTCATGGTCAAACAAGAAGGATGCGGTGGTTGAGAAAAGCTGTTTTTTTATTTTTATATTATTATATTGTATTTTTGTTAAAGAACAAGTCGCCCTATTTTAATCAGGGGGAGAAGTAATATATGCATTATTTTCTTTTGAAATGTAATTATTTTTAAACTTTAATGCTAGCATGTAGTTTAATTGATTTTCTCTATTATTATTATTGTTATTTGTTTTTTAATGGTTCCTTATAAAATTTTCAGCATAATGGAATGTTTGAATTTAGCGTTTCTTTTCCTTTTCATCCATTTCAAATGAATGACCCGTTAAGGATTACAAAGTCAATCATTCTACCTGGATTGATATCGCTTCGGTGTTGTTAATCATTTTGCTTTGGAGAAATGCTGATTTTCTATCACTCCTATTTTTATTCCCATAAAAAACGAGAAAAGTCTCTATCTATGCACCAAATAAAAATTTTGCTCAGCGTCACTGTCATTAACAGATGCATAGATTGGGGAATCCTAGGTTAGAATTTCAATTTGGTCGGGAAAATGCAAACAGACGACTAAGGTAGTGAGAGCATATAGTTTCTCTCCGGGATTTGTATGACTACATACTCGAGACATATTGGATTTTTGTCCATCTATAAATTAGAGTTGATTCTCAGGAACTGACTCCATTTTCTTCCGAAGATCTCTTGTTTAAAACAATTTGTGACATCAATTTCTGCTATCGCAATTAGTTTGTCTACATTCATATTCTAATTTATATTTTTCTTCCACCCCGTATAAATGTTATTGGCTGGCAGCGTTCCTAATAATATGATCATAAAATATGATTGATTGAGTCACTATTCACTCGCCTTTTTTTTCTCTTACACGGTTTGATGCCTCAAAAGACATTGATTTTCTTATGATACAAATATATAAAAAAACAAAGAATGTAAATTTTAATTGAATAAATAAATGTCAGAGTGCCAGTGTTTTGTGTTCATTGGTAGGTAGCATTCGCAGAAAAGCATTGGAAAAAAGTGGAGACAAGAAAGTATAAAAGACACGGCTGATACAGAAAGACGTCCAACATTCACATTTCATGCAACTAATTCTTATTCTAAAGCCTGCCCTTAGACTTCCACAATACACAATATTGTAGTCACAATGTGGCAGTAATATCATCAAATATTTATATAAACAACTAATTTAATTATTGAAATTAATATTGTTGGTCTATATGATCCTTGATTTTAGAATTAAATACAATTTTGATTTGAACAGTTTTTTTAATTTAGATTTTAAAACTGATTTTATTTTCTAATTAACACAAAAACTAATTCCTTTTTAGGTTAGATATATTTTTTCGTTCATGAAGTTTACTTAATTAATTTTATTCCTCATGCTAACTAATTTATCTATTTGATGCATACACTTTTATATGATTGTGAAAATAGTCCTCATCAACTCATTATATTAATCTTTGGTTTACGAAACTAACATATTTCACTCTGCGACTAAAAATACGTATAATATGTGTAGGTGCACAATGAAAGATAGTAAATCTTATCTTATTAATCTAGTTCCATAGAATTGAGTTAGATTTAAATTTCATTATCAACTTAATATTTAATAAAATGTAAATTTTAAATTAATATTCTAAATTTAATTGAGAAATAATATTTATCGTAGTATTGTACTGTATGTACGTTTTGTATTTCATAAAATTTGTCTCTAGCTGTAAATGGAATGAATATTTCAAGAAATTCAGATTAACATATTTAAAACTGATAACTCAATAGATAGATATCTAATTGGGTAAAAATCATAAATAGCTAGACAAATATCTCTTGAATCATCAAAAGTATCATTACAAATTTTCTAAATATAATATTTGATCTAAGAGCAGAACATTTTTCTTGACAATAAGAATTTCATATAATTATGCAGCCTTTATTATTACTCAAGTATAACTAAGAAGCTCAATGAATACCAGAAATTTGATCATCTATGGAGTGTATGTATGTATGTATTTGTCCATTTTTTTTTCTCTCATTCTGTTATATTTTTTAGGGAATCTTTGACAATTAGAAAAGACAGAGTAAAAATAATTCTTTATATAAAAAAGTTAAAATTATAGTTTATCAATAAAGTGGATGCTTTTTGGTAGAAAATATCAAATATAGATATCTATTGTGATTGTTAAAATTGGTAAGAATATCCGTGTTTGATTCAAAACTAATATGTCATTTGAACTGGGCGTTTTATTTTTATTGATTCAGTTGATTTCTAAGTTGTGCTACCTTCCTCAAGTGTTCAGATAACTTAATTAAACAAATCAGGAATTCAATATATTTCCCATGTTGATTCAAAATTCTCTGTGCCATTTTCTTCACGAAACTGTGCACAGAGACATTTACAAGATTACTAACCATTTGTAATGATGACTTATTTGTCAAAGAAACTGATAAATCACCTTTTGTGTAATTCCTTTTTTATCAATCCAAAAAATTGAAATATAGAATTATATACTTAAAAGTAATGAGATTTAATTATATTGGAACCAAGCACTTGAAACAGTTAACCTTCTTAAATGCTGTGTGGTTGACTCTGGGAAAGACTTCTTAGCTGCTCGATGAGGTATTTTTGTGTATGACAAATAACTAGCTGCCTAACACTTGAAGTTGTGACAACAAGTCCAAAATTCCTACAAGTTCGAGTAGCCAAAGCCCTTATTGCCAACTATGAACAGACAAATGATACTTGTGAATTGAAGACACATCCTCGGGAATTGTAGGAAGTGCACAAAGAAAGTGCCCTCTGTCCTTTCTTCACTACCAAACGGTATTATTGTATGTTACTATTACTGCTATTTGATCACTACCGGTGCTTACTGTTTTTTTTTTTTTTGCAATGCAATGTCTTTAAATTTCAAGTGAATATAGAAGGACACATATTACTATTGCATAAATCTCAGAATATTTCAATTTTCATCACGTGTACTTTTTCCTAGGCTTAAAAGCTACAATACCATAATAGCAGATTAAATTGGACCAAAAGAAGGCAAAGAAGTTTGGGTCCGTGTTTGAAAGACAATTACTAAAGACAGTAGAAAGTGACATAAGAAAAGCCAAGTTACTCTCCTTTTTGTAGGTCTTGAATTGTTCCTCTAAAATCAATCAATTGGGTGGCTTTGTTGTCTCTAGTATATGTTTCCACATCTTAAAAAGAAGTTTTCCATGAAAACTAGTCAACCTAACTCGTTTCTATGTCAGTCTTTACTCTGATCACAATAGTCCAAAAGAGATCAAACAATATCCAACTTTGACTTTCACTTCCCTTTGCCCCTCCTTCAGACTTAGATATAAAACTACTTTAGACCATTCTTTACCAACTTTAGCAGACAGCCACTTCTTTTAAAAACAAATTTTGGCTTAACTCACACTTCTTCATCGAATTGGATTAATCTCTTAAGTATAGTTGGTGAAACATAAGGCATTGAAAATTACACAAAGATTCATAACGACCACTTTACATATATATTAATAGTACAGTACACGTATTTAGCAACAATTGTTCTCTTTAATGAAAAACGCGTAGTTTTGTGTGTAAGCAGATTAGCACGAGAAATGGAAAACATTTAATTATGTTTCCATAGCATAAACTACATATATAGTTTAATCACTACTGATGAAACATACATGTTTTCTGCCCCGGACCAAAACGTTGAATAGTGACTGCTTTTGCGCATGTCTTTATCTTTTGTACTTCTTTATTAGCACAAAAAACTAGGCTAAATCAAACTCCATATGTTGCTCAGTGTTCATTAGTCTCATATTTTCTAAATTCAATAAGACAAGATGAATTATAAAACATAATGGTTGATCTGTAATGCCCCAAAAGCAATACAAAAAACAAAGAGGAAAAGGTCAGATTTTTGAACTAGATTATTGAGTCATGGTATTATAAATGCACACGGACTGAGATCTTTATGGTTCAGAACAGAAACCTAGAGCTGAAGTTTGCAGTTCAGAGGCACAGAATCACTGAGAGGCTTCTGGTAGTGAAATTATATGGAAGAGGGCATGTCAGATTTTTGTTTCAGAGGTGAAAATGTTGGTGGCAATAGAGTTAGTGCTACTGGCACCAAGTGTGGGCGTTGGAATCCCACAACTGAGCAGGCTAAGGTTCTGACTCAACTGTTCAGTTCTGGACTCCGCAGTCCAAGCACTGATCAGATTCAAAAGATCTCTAACCAGCTCAGTTTTTATGGTAAGATTGAGAGCAAAAATGTGTTCTATTGGTTTCAGAACCATAAGGCTAGGGAAAGACAGAAGCGTCGCAGGGTTGACAAGGATGTCAATCGCAGTGAAAACTCTATCTCCATGAATTCTTTCACACAAAGTAAGTACCACATCGGACTCATTTTGTATTACCACAATCTTTTTTCAAACACCAAACTAGTTTGGTTGGTCTAATATGTTATTTGATTTGTTTCTTTTAGCAGATTATACTCAGCTATATCAAGTTTCTGAGACTGAGAAAGTCACTGAGACCCTTCAACTATTCCCCCTGAACTCTTTTGGTGAATCAGAACCAAAGAATATGAGGGTTCCTGGCATTTCATACACAGAGGAGGAACAAATCAATCATCCACCATTAGATCTTCGCTTGAGCTTCATGTGAACATGGGAATCTTTTTGGGGTGCTGGTTAGAAAAGAAAAGGCTTTTCTTTGATAAATTCTTATAAGGTTTAGCATAAAGAAAATGTATTATGAAAAGTTAAAAAAAAAAATTGTATCTTGATATTAATATTTACCTAGTTAAATATTGGAAATGCTTGGACATTCTTCTCTGCATGTTCGTTCATGTTGAGTGATTTTTTTATTTTTATTTTCTGAGTATACTCTGTTGGATTATCCTTAGATATGTTCAATGCTTGGGATTCTAATAACTCGCATCCTCATGAGAGATGTCACCTTGGAATGCTTAAAGGATACCAATAATAATTTTACTATACGGTTACAAACGAGTCATGCCTCGGGTCTGCTCCTATCTTTGAATATCATGAATCTTATACTCAAATATGTGTAACAAATGATGCAAAATCTAGTAACGTTGGGAATGACATTGATTATGATATAAACTAATCTGTGGTTTTTAAGATTGATTGCTATAATTTCAAAAGACCCTGATATATACTGCCCTGATTCGCATGCAAAAGATAATCAAACTAGAAAGCTCTTACACACAAATTCTATTTGTTAATTATAGTTATCCATCACTAATTGCCAAATGTAACAAATTAATTACGCTCCAAATCACATTGACTAGTGAGAGCAAAGTTATATTTAGCACATAGCTACTTTCTATTTAGCATCTATTTAATTATATTTTGAATTTCTTGATGTTTCACGAAAATCATAATATCCTTAAGAGTTGTTAACCAAAATAAAGATTGGATGCTAAAAATACCAGGATATACTCTGATGTATAGTACAATTGTTTACGGTGGTCCTCGCCCTTAACACTGATTCTAGCCCACATCTAACACAGGAGGAAAAGGCAAAAACTTCCTACACCCCATCATTTTTCATCTGTACTCCATCAATTCCAAAAATATAAACAATGTCTTTAATATTTTATTTCAAATCTACGAGGACGTGTTCTTCACAAATAGGCTCTGGAAAATATTTTTCAAAACATAATTATATATTCTAAAATATGTTTCCAGAATCTATTTGTAGAAAATACTTTTCAAAACCTAATTTTTACATTTCAGAAAATATGAAAACATATTCTGGAACATATAATTTACGTTAAACATAATTTTAATTAAAAATTGATGCAATTAAATTTTATATCTTTATGTGTGTTGTTAGTTATAACTACTCAAATAAAATTAATGTAATTAAATTTAAAACAAATTTCAAACTTAATTAATAATTAATAGTTTTTTCTTAAATATCACTCATCTTCTTAATTAAATATCAGTTTCAATCTTAATTAAAATAAAATCATAACCCAATTAAAATTTAAAATAATACGTATTTTTCTCGATTATATACCTCAATGTGTGAGATTTTTTTTAATATTGCAGATCAAGTCTGTCAAACTAAGCTAAGTCATTGGTTTATTCACAAAACTGGACTGGTTCATATCAGATCACACCAAGATGATCGTCTGCCCAATATGAAAAATATCTTTCATTTAATCACAATTATACCTTCAATAATTTTTTTTATTATTGGTATCAGATTTTAATAACATAAAAAAAATCTTCTAATAAATACAATAAAAATGAAATGATAAAATAATTTTCACTTATGAATGAATTATTTTTTACTGGAAAACATAACTAGCTGATCTAACTAACTTGTGCTGGAAGTTTCGATTTCAGATTGGGCCTGAGTGGGCCGTTGTACAAAAATCGAGAGATTAAATAAAATCGGAAGATGAGAGTCCAATCCAACACAACACGCAAAGAAAAGTAGAAGAAAAGGAAAAGGAGGTTAGTGAGGCACAGAAGAGAAGAGAGGAGAGGGAGAAGAAAAGAATTGAAGTTGGAAGAAGAAGAAGAAGAAGAGGAAGAAAGAGGGAAATCTGAGTTTCTGGAATTGCAATGGACGTGATAAAGACGCAGCAAATCTCATCTCGACCAATCGAGAAGGTCGTGGTTCACCCGCTCGTGCTTCTTAGCATCGTCGACAACTACAACAGAGTCGCCAAGGACACGCGCAAGCGCGTCGTCGGCGTTTTACTCGGCTCCTCTTTCAAAGGCACCGTCGACGTTACCAACAGCTACGCCGGTTCGGATCTGTCCTTTTCTTTTTCCATTACCGCATTCCTTTACTCAATCATTCTTGGAGTTGTTGCCAGGATTTGTGCCCTAATTTTGTCGCGGTAATAGATATTCGCCGTGAGATCGTGCGAATTTGTTGATCCTGAAATTTGATTAATAGAACTTCTACACTAAAACCTCTCTCGCTGTACTTAAATCTCTTGAGCATATATGCACCCTGTTAGTAGCTTAATCTTAGAATTTATGAATTTAATGTCTAGCTAGGTTTATTTAGCGTGGTGACCAAGATTGAACTTGCCTTAGGAGACCTTAAGAGCATGTTATTGTTTAAGTAAACTGAAGCTGAGAGCAGTTGCATGTCGTTGATTAATTCCTGTAAGTTTTGTGGCTCTTTGTGTCTACTCCGTTGACCATTCGTCGCACTTGCTCCTCCTCCATCTTTCTTTATATGTGTCCAAGCACTTTACAGGTTCATATATTATGAGTCTCTTTGGATGTCATGGTTATTTTGAGTGTCAGTTTATGTTTGCTATAATGTTGCTATTTATCTGTTTCTTACCTATTCTATACGTGTGTTTTTCTGTGTGTATATATTACTACAGTTTTACATTTTGGTAAGATCGTCCTAACCTTGTCAGGATACTGTGTTTTAAGATATTGCGATCCCCTCCCTATCCCAAGTGCGATTTTGATATTGACAACATTGCTCACTTCTTAGTTATCTTATTGACAGTGCCTTTTGAAGAAGATGACAAGGATCCCAGCATTTGGTTTCTTGATCACAATTACCATGAATCAATGTTTTCCATGTTTAAAAGAATAAATGGTATGAGTTGGGAGAATTTCCTTTATTTTATTTCAATTGAATATCTCTAATCTGATTGGACATGGATTTTTTTTTGGTTTACAGCAAAGGAGCATGTTGTGGGGTGGTATAGCACCGGACCAAAGCTGCGTGAAAATGACCTTGACATTCATGGCTTATTTAACGAGTATGTTACTGATCGGAAATCCCGTGTATAATAACATTTCAAATGCAATGGGTTTCCTTCAGTTCGTTTGAGCATTAATATTTCCCAGTTTTACAGAAAAAAAAATATATATATATACCGTGGAAGTTCTTTACCCTCATCAATATGTTTTTAATAAATTTATAATAAGTGTTATGCTCTTTGCTTCATTCTGTCTTTATTCGTCTTCACCTGTAGTTGTGTGTACCCCGTTCAAACTTTATCCAAATTGACCAAGCTTATAACGATTGCAGTTATGTTCCAAATCCTGTCTTGGTTATCATTGATGTTGAACCCAAGGAATTGGGAATCCCAACAAAAGCATATTACGCTGTTGAAGAGGTTAAAGAGGTAGAAATTAAGTCCTTTATATCTGTGATAAAAATGTTGTATTGTTTTTACTGATATTAATGCAAAAGTAATTTTGCTGTATATGATGGTGGGAAGGGAGCTAGTGCTTGCTCATTACTAAATTAGTAGTCAATGAAAGTTACGTATACTTTATTTTGAATACAGAATGCCACCCAGAAAAGCCAAAAGGTCTTTGTACATGTCCCATCAGAGATTGCAGCTCATGAAGTTGAAGAAATAGGTATTCCATGCCATTGAACATAAAACTGCTATAATTTTTCTTTTTTTTTTATTCTGTTTATAAACCTTCTAGTTTTAAAATTCTGAATTTTATTATGCTACAGTAGTGTAACCAATTCCTCTCTTTTTTTATTCTTCTTACCCCTGCAGGAGTGGAACATTTGCTTAGAGATGTAAAGGATACAACCATTAGCACCCTTGCGACTGAGGTTTTATTTTTCCCTCATGATGTCCTTATTTATTAATTCCTTTCACTTTATGTTCTTTTTCTTGATTATTTTATTTGTTTTTTCACTGCTAATACTTGTGTTGTTCTTTTAAAAGATAAATAATTGATGCTGAGTGTTGACGATGTAATTTTTTACTTAGGTAAGTGCAAAGCTTACAGCCTTGAAGGGTTTGGATGCTAGGCTTAAAGAGATAAGGAGTTACCTTGATCTTGTTATTGATGGAAAACTTCCATTAAACCATGAGATCCTGTACCATCTGCAGGTTTGTTTCTCATATTCTTGCTAGTAAATGCCTGATTATTTGGCTTTGTTATCAATTGGTTCAAGAACCTTGATTAAGTATTTTCTGCTGATCCGAATTTCTTGTTTAATTTGGAACGTTATGTAACAAAACCAACAAAATATGCTATGTGACAGTAATGGCTGGAAAGCATAAATAGAAGCATTTTTTTCCTTTTTTTCTTTTGTTACACTATTCTTTCTCACCGTCATTTCTAATTGCAATTTGCCAGGACGTGTTTAACCTGCTACCAAATCTCAATGTTGCTGATCTTATCAAGGCTTTTGCAGGTTATGATTTGTGACTTGTATTTTTCAATATCATGTTTTTTCTAGAATATCTCTTTTAAATCTCTGATCTGTCTTGTGTAGTGAAAACCAATGATATGATGCTGGTAATATACCTCTCGTCTCTCATTAGAAGTGTAATTGCGCTCCACAACTTGATTAACAACAAGGTTAGATACAATTCCCTAAATTTTGCTGCAAGTATCATTTATGTTTGCTGATTACTTAATAATTTGGTATTAAATTATGAAATAACAATTGTGGCAAGGTTGGAGAAAAAAATTAGTCCTCCATTTGTATAGTCAAGTTTAGTATTTAATAAGCTTGGCACAGCTTAAGGGTGTTCATAAATTACTTTGAATCGGGTTCGAGGAAAATGAATCCGAACCAATTCACTTTTATTGGTTTAAATTTTTCTTTTTAAATTGCATGATCCGAAACCAATCTAAGACCTGGTTGGTTTGGATCAATTTAAGTCCACCGATATGCAAATGTACAAAATTTTATTTTAGAGATAGAACAAATACATTATTTTGTCAAGAATAAGTTGCATAATCCTGTCATTAAAAGGGATAAATTACATCTTATTGTAATTGGCTTACAATATTGATTTTGTTTGAGTTTTTGTAGTTCAAAAATCTAATTCTACTAATCACATCGAGTTTGATTAGTTTGATTCAAATTGAATTTGATTAGGTTAAAAATCAAAAACCAATTTAATTGGTTCAGTTTCGATTCTTGGATTCAAACTAATGAATACCCATTGATTCTCTGCGTACACCTTACTGGGTATCAGAAATGATAATCTTGTCAGGTGAAAGAGGTTGCTAAAATCATCACTGATTTACTGTGTTTCATGTCTTTATTTATTGGAATGTGATTTCAGATGCTTAACAAAGAACATGAGCGGGCAGAAGACTCAAAGTCAGTTACCGTGCCGAGTGCAGCTGCATGAGTTTTGATGGATTGTGATGGTCGGAACACCTTTTTTTACTTTTGTCGGGATAGAGAACTTACACCGAACATGGCACAATGATCCTTTTATGCTTGTTCCGGTGCTCCATGTATCTTACTCTTCATTACGTTGCTCATTTTCTTTGTTTGGTAGCTTTGGTAACGGCTGTTAAGGAATTCGTTATTATAAACAATTGATTAAGATACCAGAAATGAATCTTTGCCCTGGTAATTTTTGCTAATTGAACCTACCTAAGAGATTGGGGGTGGTGGGGGTATCTGCTAATTGCAATGGTAAAATTTTAATTTTCGTAACATACCAGCTTCAATTTAAATGCTATTCGTTTTTAAAACAAGCATTGTACTTTCTGGCAATTTATTTCTCGATATGACGTGGAGCGTTGGAAAAGTTAACTAATAAGACGATCTGCATTAACAATATAGAAAGATGGACAAAAGTACTAAATTTGATAAATGCTGGGGTCTTCGGAGGTAATTCCCAAGGTTAAAACATTTCGGAGCAATTTTTTACTGTTGGAGAACTAGCTGACGATAACGGTATACAAGTTATGCTTCAACGATTTTTAAAAAAAAGAAAAATGCTTTACTAAACATATGCATATATTTAGAGACAAGGCATATAAACTAAAGAGAATATATTTTTAGAGAGAAACTAGAAAAAACCAATTTATAGAGAAACGGTGATTTTATCAAAATGAAATTTAAATATCAGTTATTTTTATTTAATATTAAAATATTAAAATATTTCTTTTCACTTTTACTATTCCTATTCTAGAAGAACTATTTTTCATATCCTTACATATAATTATTAGATAAAAGAAATATGTAATGTTTTAAAATTACCCTATTAGTTTTTTTTTTACCTTAACAAAAAATATTTGTAAGATTTTTTAATTTACATTTATTCATTTATACATCATAACAAATACACGTATGAGAACTAATTAAAATTAGGTTAAAAAGAAAGGATATAAATAATATAATAAAATTTAAATTAAAACGAAAAATCTTCCAAAAACTCAACAATATAAATAAACGAGTATTTTTTAAATTAATGGTCATTTACTTCTTTCAAAACTAATCATCTCGAGAGAAATTCTTCAAATAGTAATGTATATGTAACATGTAATATTTCAAATTTATAATGTAATATTTTTTTTAATTTATAGACAAAATAATATTAAACTACTACTTGATAAATAAATAAATAAATAATAAGAAAGAGATAAACCTCATTATCATAGAATGTTTTGTTTCATTCTAATCTATTTTTTTTTTCGAAATTCTCATAATGAGTAAAAGAAAAATTATTCTCATTATGAAATTGATAAAAAATTATTTGAAACACGATTTCAATTAATATCTAAAATCATGTTATAATGACACAATTTCTTTCTAAATGAATTAAAATCGTATTATAACGATACAATTTCATTATGAAAAAATTCTGTCAACTTTATCCATAATAGAAATAAAAAAAAATTACCCATTTTAAAAATTAAAAAAAAAATTACCTCAGATTAAGAAAAAAAACCTACCATAAAACGTATACTTTCCTCACTCTTACAAACCAAAACAGACAAATTCAATTGATCATCAAATTATAAATCAAAGTCTAAATTGAAAGAGACATATATAACACCCCATAAATGCCTAAAAAGAACTAACAAACATATATATTTAAATATAAACAATTATATAGACATGGAGTGCTTTTATAAACTAATTCAATACATAATCATCTTTATACGAAATTAAAAAAAAAAATCTTTTTTATTGGACTACATTCTCATGTGTTTTAGGATAGCTTTCACTATAATAATCATATCATTCTTATCTAGAAAATTCATAACCATACGTGGTGTGAAAATAACTGCTCCAAGTTGATTGAGTGTTCGACAACCAATAAGAGCATTGTGTAATACATCAGCTTCAACCAGAATATATCAAATTGTCAATGTTTGGTATGTTGTGTTTGTATCAAATGTTGTCAGTAAATCAAATAGTTGTTTGTCAGCAAACCCTATTAAAAGGTCTGAGTAAGGCTTGATAAATGGGGTCGAAATATTAAGTTTTTGAAAAGTCACCAATATAGTATATTGGTAGAACTTCCCTGGTGAATGAGAACCCTCTTCACTCTCCAATTGGCTATTATAACAGTGATGGGTCATCTTTATCTGAATCATGAATACAAAAATCTTTATCTGTAAAGGTGATGAGTGGAAAGGATCAAGATGACGAGTTAGTGTTTTAGAGACGTCTCTTCTTTATCGGTCCTGCAATGGTGTTGACAGTCTCTCTAACCTTACTAGGATTTTGCGGGGGTTGCTTCATGTGCTCTTGAACCTTATAACACTCTTCCATAATATAACCTTGGTTTTTAATGATAACTACACCTCTTGATTTAATCTGCAAATAAAGAAGAAAATGAGGGTTATGAAACTAATTCGAAATTACCTGCCTCTTGTATAATTTTTGTATTTATTAACCTCTTCTTGAAAGTTGAGGTTGTGGGTTTTTTTTTTCTTCCAAATTTTATTTTAATACTTATATACCTGGCTGCTAAGGCTAAAAAGGTGTTATAGTTTAGATGGACAACAATTATAGATACAAAATCAGAGAAGAAGGTAATATTATTTTAGTAAAAGACTTTCACAAATTTATTCATTATTTTTAATATGTAAAAAGAATTATACAACAGATCAAATAAAATAAGGAACAGTTGAATAAACATAAAAAAAGAAAATTTAATGAGTAAGGTAGTGTTTAAGAATGTCATACCAGTGTTTACGAATTTTTTAGAAACAAATTAGAACTCTGGTTTCAAATCGAACTGTATAAAATGATGAGTGATAAAACTCAGATAAAAATCTCAGAACAGTTAGAAAAGATTTTAAGAAGACTTTTTTTTGAAACAACAACTCTTCACAAAAATTCTTATTGTTTCTACATAACCATTACTCCCACACTTATCTGCTTACCCACAATTAGAGTTAGTCTTTTACCTTAATTATAATACAATATATTAGGTCTTAATTTGGTTTCATTAAAAGTTATATTGATTTGACTCATTAAATCCAATAACAATAAATAGCAAACTGCCATTAAATATTTTATTATTTTTTAACATAAAATGTAATTAGGGTAAATAAGTTTATTATAACTCATTTATTTGTTACATAAAGAGTTAATTACAATATTAAATAGATTATAATTTTGGTTTCTTAGATTTTAAAATTTATAATTTTGGTTTCTAGTTCATCTTTTTTAAAGTGTACATAACTTTTATCCTTAATTTGTAATTATATGATTAGATTTTTTATACATGATATAATACGATAAATTTAAAGTATCCTTCAATCAAATTTATAATTAAATGTTTTTTACCAGAACAGATGTTATAGGATAAAATTGGAATTGACTGAACTTTGTTTGTAAAAACACGTAGTAGAAATAAACCTCGAGACAATTCTACCAGATTCAATTTAGAATGAGATTGAGTAAATATTTTTTTTAGATTAAACCATATTTATTTTTCAGACTGAAAAACAATTACTTTCAATAAATAGAAGTTATTATATAATAATCAATTATCTAGTCTATAATTAATCATAATAAATATTATAAAGTATATTTAATTAAAAATTAGATTATAACATATGTTTTGATTGAATGTGGTACTACTATTTAGAGAGATACAAACCTATTAAATAAAACACATATCTAATAATTTTTAAATAAAAAAAAAAATCTTATCAGGAATTGTCCAAGATGAACTTAAAGAGATTTTTACACTGACAAAACTTTGATACAACGAAATTTTCACTAGAATGATTATTTAACTTGTTAATAAAACATTGAAGTTAATAAAAATTTAGAGAAATATTTATAAAAATATTTAATAAATAATAATGCGATTAAGTAGATTATATTTATAAGAATATAGATTAATATCCAAACTAAAGTTGTTATTATATATTGGATTGTTTATTAATTTTGTTCTAACAAAATCAATTTTAAATTTAATTTAAAGTTATTCCAAAATGGTTATATCCTATTTTCTAATCGGTTAATATTATCTGCAGATAAGTACAAATGTCTTTTATACTTAATATATTCTTAGATTTTATAGAATAATATATTAAATAAATTGAAAATATGTTTAAAACATTGTAGGCTATATAGTCTGTGGTCTTTTTATTTGTCCATCTTTTTAGTTTAGTTCCATAGTTCCTTTATGTTTCAAGGTTTTAATTTTGTTTAGAAAGAATCAATGTACTGCCTTTCCTTTTATTAACATTTTTACATTGCCTTATGTTCTGAATAATAAATTTTTGTCTGGTGAAGAGCAATGCTATTTAGCTTCTACTGAACTTGCAGTGGTACATGCTCAAGCTTTGCAAGTGTAAGGGATTGAAGAATGCCTTTGATAACAAAATATTTGAAAAATGCATTAATTGATGGTGTAAAAACTTTGTCAGTAAATGAAAATGTGCTCTAAAACATCTAATTCTAAAACCATGGGTTCTTATGCTGTCATACATAATTTCAGTTCAAGAAGTTGACAACTGTCTACGATTTAAATATATCAGGAAAAAGCTAATCAAATTAAATTTATTTTTAACATGTCGGACTCCTTTGTGAAAATAATATACAAACTAGAATCGTCGTACAATTATAATTTCAAAATTATAACTGAAGTCATATTTTATAAATATGATTTTTTTAATATAGTAAGTTGTTATTCTTGATAAATCAGTGAAGTCTGTCAAGGAAAACTACCTACATAAACAAACTACACAAACAAACTACAGAAACAATTCCTTTAAATGAGGGGTTTTTCTCAGTTGTAAAAGCAATATACAGAAAATAAAATACCGATTCAAGCAATAATTCATTCAAGTTTGAATTTTACCTCTTATTTTCCTTTTTCTCTTCCAACGTGATTTTGTTCGTGCACCGATTTTGTCTTTGCTTCTTGAACCGCTTTCAACGTATCTCCTCTCCTTTACAAACATCCTCTTCCTCTTCTGCAGTAACAATGGCTAAGAACAGCTTGAAGAAGGAGCCATTTCTCGTCATTTTGCTTTGAAGGAAACCCTAAGGGAACTGCTGAAGTGTTAAACCAAAATGTGTAAATGTGAAATGTGAAATGGAAGGCACAAAGTGAAAAGACAATACAGGAAGTTTCTGAAAGTGGGTGAAGTGTAAGATGAAATTACAAAGCCTAAGTTGATTTTTTTTTTCTTGGGCCTTCTTTAGTGGGCTTAGGATTTTATTATAATAAAAATTATAAATCTCAAACACAACTTACACGTTATGTAATTTTTTTTAAATTTAACCATTTTGATAATTATACAACAATTGGTGAAAAAAAATCTATTAAAGGAGGAAACACTTTTGAAACAAAAGGAGAAATATGACAGTTGCACTATCAAATTTATATCTTTATACTAAAATCAGTGGAAATAGTGTGTACTTAAATTTTCCGCTTACATTCCTTTTTTAGTCTTCCAAAATCAGGATTTTCAATTTAGTTTTTTTTAATCATCACAATCAATTTATCTTAAAAGTTATAATTAAACAAATTCAGTTTTTTATTAATTTTTATTGTAACTCACATGATGATTTATAAAGGAATTACATTAGGAAAAATTTTGTATGAAAGAAAACATTTAAATATTTTAATATTAAATGAATAACCTTATCATTAAAGCATATCAACCTTGTTGCTATAAAATTATTATTAATATTTGTCCTCTTATAAACATTTTGGATGTGCTTGATGAAAAGAATTGTGCAAAATAATCTTTTTATGTAAAGATGGATCAAATAGTATGGGTATACTGATCATTTATTTAAAAATAAGAACCGTGAACATTATAACTTCATTATGTTCGGCCTAAATGTTTGATAAGTGATATGAGTTCAAAAATCTTCTATTTAATTCAAATCTTATTGTACATAAATAAAATCATTAGTTCATTACAGGAATAATAATGATAATTAATTATTATTATTATTAAAATCAATCTCATATATATATATATATATATATTATAGATATTGCTAAAGAAATTAGAGACAAAATTACATAACTAAGAACTTAATATTTAGTCAGGTACTTATCCTTTAAATTATAATTGATTAATATTCGGTTATGAAATATTTTATGTTTGGAATTATAATAAAAACAACTTCTATTTGGGCTACTCTAACTTTGGTGATTAAAACAATACTTTTATTATGACTATTGTTACTATAATTATTATAATATTGATAATAATATCAATAATAAATAGGAATAATAATAATATTGGTATTAAGAGTAATATTAATAATAGTAATATCAACATTAATAATAATAATATCAATAATATTAGTGATAATAATATTAATATTAGTAATAATAATATAATAATGTAATAATAATAATATAATAATATAATAATATTAGTATATTAATGATATTATTAATAAAAATAATAGTATTAATAAAAATGATAATAATATTAATAATAAAAAAACTCATAATAATATTAATAGTAATAATATTATAAATAATAATAATAATAATAATAATAATAATAATAATGATATTAATATTAATATTAATAAAATAATAATATTAAAAATGTTAATAATAATAATAATATAAAGATTTATATTATATGTGAATTAAATCTATATGTAATACTCTCTATATAAATCTGTATGTAAAAGTTTACATATAATATGTGTGACTTTTTATAATGATTGAAAAAATAATATTAACCAACATTATCATTAAAACAATGATTAAATATATCATGATTAAGTAATTTATAAAAATGATCTTGTTTGATGATCTTGAATCGATCATTCATTTCATGTATAAAAATTTGTTAGGTCAACAACAATTATAATATCACAAACAAAATAATTTATATTTTTCAATTGAAAAAAGAAACAATGAACTAATATAGAGTTATTATAGCTTAAAAAAAGTTTTAAAAGCGAATACTAAAAATGTAACTATACCAAACATTTGAAAAGAAAATGTGGTGGATAATGCTTCTTAAATTCTTGAACAAAGATGAAATATAGTTTTTGTATACTAAAGTTATATATTTATAAAGAATTATTATCTTAGAATATCAATTGTTTATTAGTTTGAACTTTTAACGTATACTTTTGAATTTTATTATACAATTTTAGATTATTTATTAATTATATA
>Ga0209700_103115_pt1 | contig 32355 bp, 12 predicted proteins | sample SiratroredBW_FD_187528 | JGI IMG/M metagenome (GOLD analysis project Ga0209700, IMG submission 187528) | Root nodule microbial communities of legume samples collected from California, USA - Siratro red BW (SPAdes) (version 2) | ecosystem: Host-associated > Plants > Roots > Nodule | place: USA...
CGCAACCATGGTATTAACAATATATATAATTTAAAGATGTCAAAAAGGGCTTCAAATACTCTGACATATATTGTTATAAATAGGTGACTTTGAGTTAGTCCGTTTTGATTATATTATATGAAATAAGTTGGGAGAGTAAAATATATATTTAAATGAGTCAACCTATTTAATCGTCCAATCTATAGTAGGTCGAGTCAGGTTACAAAATTTCTAGTTTAATCAAAAAGTGAGTGGGATTAAAATGACTCGTTCTGAGCTCAACTTGTAGTGTGCGAACTAGGATGATTCACTTGACACCCTTTCATATATTAATTTTTATCCTTGATACTTGATAGATAGGTAAAAAATGAAAAGAAAATTGTTACTCATTGGAAATTCAAACCCATTAGGGCATGGGTGGTTGTATATATATATTTGCAAATCCTCCCTTTTATATCCATTTTAAACTACTAGAACTCCTTTAGTTGATTCAATATTTTATTTTAAAATTTATGAAATTATAATTTATTGATTGTTACATGGCATTAAAGAGAAGAAAATTTACATCCTTTTCTATTGAATTCTTAGAAATATCATACCTTTGCTTCGATTTATATTTTTTATAAAAAAATTAATAAATATTTGGACAAGTAGATATGTAGATAGAATACCTCTTATTCGACATGGACGCATATAAGAAACAAATGTCATATCCATCAAGTATTAGAGATCTAGATGTACATGAGTTTTTTTTTTTTTTTTACTTGAATAATAGATATGAGTATAATTAAATTCGCACTCATTTAATCTCATTGTTAACCATGAACAAGTATGAAATTTGAAACATGTATTTATTGAAAAATGACTATATGTGTCCTTGTTAGACAAAGATTATTTTTGTTTTAGTTTGAATATCTTGTAGAGATTTATTAAATAATTATTTTTACAAAAGGTTTATAGTAAATAATATAATATTATCAATAATTTAATGCAATAAGATAATTTTATGTGTTCAATATTAAATAACAAGAAATTATAATTACATAAGCTTTTTAATAAAATACTAAATAAACTAAATATTTTTAATAATTTTAAAGAAGACGGGTCAAAAGAAATATGTACAAGCATACCAAATTTTAAAATTTAGATACTAGACACACCTATATCTTAACAATCATATTCTCCGTTGTCATACAATTTCCAACAATGTGTATAATGTGATTTCAATTTTACCCTTATATGGTGTTTGTTTAAGAAATTTTACAATTTTTAAACACATTAAGTACATTATTTTGAATTAATTTTATTTTAAATTAATTTTTTAAAATTTGAATTAATTTTATTTTAAATTAATTTTTTAAAATGTTTTGTTTGGATGAGAGAATTCAAATTTAGTGAATTTCATTTTTCTTAGATAAAGTATTTAAATTACTAGTAAATTTTTTAAAAAAATTACATACACCTATGTTCTAAAATCATGATACTTCTATTACTATGCAGATTTGAATATGTGTAATGTGAATTTAGTTTTCATCTCTTATATTGTGCTTTGATTGGAAATTTTACAATTTCTAAAGTACATTGAATTTGACTTTTTTAACTGTTCTTCTTTATAGTTTTTTTTGTTTAGATAAGACAATTCAAATTTATAAAATTTGGATTTTCTAGTTTAAATAAACTATTTCAATTACCATAAAAAATTCAAAAGAAAAATAAATATCAAATAATTGTTAAAATTTAAAAAATATCAGTACTGAAATCTTTTATAGTCGATGTTACTTTTCAGTCAAACTTTGTCAGGATTTTTTCGTCTGATATTTATAAAACTTTTCTCAATTGACATTAAACAGGATTATTTTTAGCTTGACTACAATTATTTAGATTGATATGGATCATTGTTATTTTTATGATTTTAACGATTAAGTTTTTTATTGAATTTTTGTTATCAATATCTACTGAAAAATCTCCCCAATTGACATTAGTAAAAACATCAATCCTAATTAATGTTAATTAATGTTGGCAGAACGATTTCAAGTTAACATTAGGAAATAAATTCTAACCTACTATTGATAAAAAATTAGATACCTATTGATGATAAAAAAAAAATCACTAAAGACATCAACAAAAGAATAATTACAATAGATGTATGTTAAAAAAGTTTAGTTTACATTAATAAAGGAAATAGTCTCTTACAACATTAGTTAAGAAACTCTAATTAATATCCAGTAAGTAGTTTAAAACAACAAAAATTCTAAAAACTTAAAATAACTCTTATTAACATTAAGAAAAAAAATATCTTAATTGATATCAATAAAAAATATTCTTTCCAATAATATCTCAGTCTTAGTCAAAATGGATGAAACCTCAACCAAAATTTAATTAAGCAGAAATTACAAATAGTAAAACATGCATTTGAAAATATGAATAATTTCGAGATTTCAAATTACTATTATCTAATTTAAACTATCAATCAATTATTTAAAATTCATACTCTTATTACTTTTAGGTAAAATTTAAAATTATCTAATTTAAAAAATTCAATTATTGGAATGAAATTTTAAAATTTTAATTTCTTCTATTTTTTTTCAAATCAACATATTCTTACGATAAACTATTTCAAATTCTAATAAAATAATTACCCTATCAAAATTTTCTAACGAAACAAAATATCACCCCTAATTGAGTTTTTTTGGTTGGATGTTCTAATGGTGTAATTAACCCAATTATGTTTTAAATGACCTATCGTGATTATCTCTCCTTCTTAATTGAATAATTAAGTTTGGAAATATTTATCATGTGACTATATTAATGTGTTGAATAGCCACTATTTTAACTTCCAATTCCATTTAAAGTAAACAAAACAATACCAATTAAAATATATTATATTATTCAATTACAGACTAACACTGGACGAATCTATTGACTTTTATATAAAAAAAACTGTTAACAATCTTCAAAGTCGTCTTGAAAATAAATTTTAATTGATTGATAGTGTAATTTATCGGAAATAATACATTTCAATTTTAAAAAAGTTAAATTATAATTTTTTCACCCTTTAATTTCTAATTTGCTATTTTAGCTTCTCAATTTTATTTTATTTTTTGCGATTTTAATTTGCACACTTATAAAAAAGTCTACAATTCAATCGTCATTTGCACATAAATCACAGAATTTTAGTTTTCACACTTAAAAAGTCTACAACAGGATTCACAGTCACACACTGAAATAATTTAACTGTATAATAAACTGAAATTAGAAATGAATGAAAATATAAAATATAAAACCTTTTGAGAAATTGTAGGTTAAACTAAAATTACGATTCTTTAAACTATAAAGACTAACATTACAGGGGAGATAACCTAAATCACATACAGGAAATTAAAAGAGGATTAAAATAATAATCTAATTTAAAATAAACCATAAATTATCAAATAGTAAATTACTCCTTGTATTTCTGTAATCAAGAAGAGAATAAAGGTAAGCACTAGAAAAACAAGTTTTCAAACATTTATCTTTCACAAAAGTTTATTCTTTTTCCTCGAAAGTTAAAAACAATGAGATCTCTCCTCACATGCATGGTAGAGTTTTCATCTATTTTCTTCTTAACGGTCATTCTGGAAGAAATAACAATTTAAATTTTTTACTTTTTTTTATTTTACATCAATTAAAAATAAAATTAATTTATAATATATAAGTAAAATTATTCTTGTTTTACAAATTAATGCTGTAAAAATGAATTAGATTTTAATTTATTTTTATAATATACCATTAAAGTTTATTTTATTGAAATTTATTTAATCAACTCTGTCAGTCACTTTTAATATGTTATTGGACTTTATAAATATTTAATGAGGATGAGTTAGATTTTAATCTTTCTTAATAAGCATTATAAATTTGTATTATTCACATAATATGATACGAAAACAATGATATTGATGCAAAGTATTAGTTTATATTATTATTATTATTTAGATTTAATGATTTCTTCAACTACCATTAAAGAATATTATATGAGTTAAAGTAATCAAAAGGACTGGTTTTTCAGTCGGTGAATGGCAATTGTTTATGGAGTGCATCATACACAAGTGACGGAATTTTTAATTGTACGAAAACCAATATGAGATTAGATACGATCAGAGCATATAAATTATAAAAATATAAAGTAACATGAGTGGTTCATCAATGTGCTCAGCATTATTCTTTCACTAATATTTTTCTTTTCTAAAAATGTTTAACTTTGACGAGCGTTGGAGAATGATCACAGTCAAAACAAGTTTCAAGACTCAGTAAACACAGTCACAAAATTACTTACAAATTATTTACCAACACAGTTTTCACAAGAACAGTAAAATTGTAACTCATGTATGAGACCTGAACTGAATCTAAATTGTTCTTTGTTGAGAGATTCTTTCTTTCACACCAATAAAGATTCCCCAAATGAATTCATTTCGACGAATTGGCTATGGTCCATGTTCAGGAGGTGGTAATATTCCTCATACAGTTGCTGTAGCGAGCCATGATCTGAGGGAAAATAAGAGTGGCATTCAATATCTGAGGCGTTGACCAAGTCATGGTGGTCCTCGCTGAAGAACCCAAAATCATCACTTTCTCCCACATTTCCAATTTCACTAGCCAAGTTTGATTCTTTTCCCAAAGGGCTTTCCTCCTTTTCCTGGTTTGTTGATGCACTCGCTGAATTGGAATCAAAGGTGTATGTGTTACTATCTGATCTTGGTAAATACAAAGCCTTCACTCTAATTGGTTTTGGCAGATAAACTTGTGTCTTTGGCGGCTCAGCACTGTTTTTGCCTCCTTTGTTCTTCTGCTTGTTCTTCTTCTTGCCACCGTTCTTCTTCTTCTTGTTGCCACTCGCAGGTTCTTGCTGAGCACTCTCCAAGGGTGTCTCAGTATCTTGTTGAGTTTTCAGTTTTTTGCATAGATGCGTGTTCCAATAGTTCTTTATTTCATTGTCTGTTCTTCCTGGTAACCTTCCTGCTATGAGGGACCATCTGTTCCCCAAAAGTGAATGCATTCTGATTATAAGATCATCTTCTTCTGGGGTTATGTTTCCTCTCTTTATGTCTGGTCTCAGATAGTTCATCCATCTCAATCTGCAACTTTTTCCACATCTCAGAAGCCCTGAATATTCAATCACAGTTATGAATCAGTATTAGTGAATCAGAATTGTCTGCATAATTTTGCAGTTTATAAATAAATAAATTGCACCCCATCAAAATTGAGAAATGATTATATTAATTACCTGCTTTTTTGGGGAGTGATTTCCATTGGCCTTCTCCATGAGCTTGGATATACTTTGTAAGCAATGCATCTTCTTTAGGGGTCCATGGACCTTTGTGCAACCCTACTTTGGAGCAACAAGGAGCCCTTCCCATTTTTTTTTTTGGCAGTCTGAAAAATGGGCTCTCACTTGAACTCTGAAAGAGAGAAAGAGAGAGAGAAAGAAGGGTTCTTTCTTTCTAACTCTAGAGGAAGGTAGAAAGTGGCGAAGCAGAGCACCTCAAGATGCGAACACTGGTTGAATTTATATAATAGTGGAGCCGAACCAATTTTTTTATTTGTTTTTTTGGTCAGTGTCATGCTATGGCGGAGGACAAATTGAAAAGCCAACAGTGGCTGCTGTTATCTATTCATATTTCCCTACTTGTCTCAATTTATTTACTTAATATTTACTTAAAGCTTGTTTGTTTTCGTTAAATATAAGGTTTATGGTGAGAAAATGGTATCTTTATCACAACTCAATTAACACGTTTAATAATGAAAATGAAAATTTAAATGTTCACCTGTAATGAAAAAGAGTCAACCAGAAAAAAAAAAATGGACTACTAACTGGTAATTGGTTGTAATGTTAGTGTTGAGGACAGTGTTGTTTGGATCATTACTAGGTTGGTTGGTTTTATCCAGATTCGTATTTTGTTTTCACGTTATTAGAAGATCATAGCAAAACATGTAGTTGAGTTTTCATGTACTTTTATATTCATGAATTTGTAACCCAATTTCAAAATATGTAAATTTGGTCTCTTTTAATTTAAAAAACGTATTAGAAAATATGTGAATGAAAAATGCATTTTCTAATAAAAATACTCTTGTTATATAAAAATACAATAATTCATAATTTTAATGCCTTTACCTTTCTCTCTCCTTTTGGTTGTCCAAGTTTTATTCTTTTAAGTTTTATTGTTTTTCTTTTAAATTAAAATGAATATTTATAATTAAATAATAATTTTATATTAGCATAAAAAAGTATAGTAAACGGGTCTAGGTATGATTAAATGATAAAAAATTATACAAGTATAAAAAAATATTTAAAATGTGATCTTTCTTTAGGTAAAATAACAGGGTATTGAACAAGGAAAAAAATATTAGAATAGTCAATACAAAATGAAAAATGGACATTGGAAAATTATTTTTAAATATATCACTGTTTTGAAAAAGACAACTTTACGAACAAGATTCTTAGAAAAAATATAAAATATGTTTGATTATCATGTTGTTTTATGCTATGATAAAATTCAGTATGAGGGTCGATAAAACAATTTTTTTTCTTCTAAAAATAGTCTCTATTTATGATAATATTTTTCATTGCAATTTCTATACGGAAAAATCTAATGAGAAAAAAAAAACATTTTGATTCCACATTAACTTCCTTTTTTTTATTTTATTTTGACCTAACAGTAAAAAATACAATAATAATAAGACAAATATAAAAAAACAAGGTAAACGAGTTCTTTCTTTCTCTCTCCGGCGGCATCATAAGGCTGCTCTCTCTGGCGGCGGCGCTCTCTCTCCGGCAGCGGTAACAATAATAAGACTAATAACAATTTGTCTTTTTTTTGTCCTTTCTAAACTTCACATCAAATAAAAACACTATCTCTCTGATCACTTATTAATTAAAATTTTAATTACTAATTTGGTAGTCATTAATTAATTTCAGTTAACCTAGCTTTTGCAATTTGGAATATATGACTTGAAACTCCTCGTGTTATTCCATTCTCTATAAATTTCCCTGTAAGTAAGCAATTTAGTTTATTTACTAAAACTCGTATGAAGTTATTCAGTTTCTTTAAAATTAAAAACAAGTAAGAAAATAATAAAAATTATTTCAATTTTGACTTAAATTAAAAAAAAATCCTGTTCTCTTGATATATTTTTTTCTAATACGTAAAAAAAAAAACTCTTGTTATAATTGAGGGTTTCAATTATCTTATTTCACTACTTAATAAACTCATATGCACAGTAGGAGTGTGAAACAAATCATGCATGTAAAAAACAAAGCATGCAGAAGATGGTGGAGTTTTTTTTTTTTTTTTTTTTTTTTTTTTTCATGTTGTTGAAATCGAACTGGTGGAGGTTGGTGAGTTTTGCAGGCAATAATCTGTGCAAAGAAAGCAATTAATTAAGTAAAAGAATATGCATGTTATTACAAATTATATATTTGGAAATTTGAATACGTCAGATTGAAATTAAGCCAAATATTAGATCACTTCCTTGCTAGAAAAAAATTCACCAATTTTGAAACATAGCATAGGAAGATATTAAAAACAAAGGACAAATTGAGTTCATCAGCAAGTAGAATAAAAACTCTGATTAATTATTTTCAACCACACGTGCTTGTGCTTTTTGACCATCTTTATCGGCTTACATTAATATCTATTGAAAAATGTAAAAATATTAATATTCTAATAAAGTGTACTATACGGAATAAATATCTATTTTATATAGCTAAAAATTATCATATACTACTATATTTAAATAATGATTTTTTTTTTTAGAAAAACTCGCATGTTATTGGAGAATAAGACTAATTCTTTAGAGAATAGGATTTAAATTTAAATAAGATAAAAAATTGAAATGAGAAACAAAGGAGAAAGAAGAATAAATAAATTAAATAAATTTATTTTTAATGAAAAAAAGAAAAATAAAAATGAAATATATTAGTCGAGTCTAATTGAATTTACATTTACATATTTAACCGTTAAATTATGTAAAAATAAAAACATTTTAATGATATATGCATGTCAAAATTTAGATAAATGTAATGTTCATATGTATTAATGTTATAGATTTTTTTTTCTCATATTTTGAAAATTAATATATATATATATATATATATATATATATATATATATATATATATATTAAAATGCTTCTGTTAAATCAAATTTATCTTTGTGAATTTTAGATGAGCAAACATTCATATGATGAAAATGTGCCTGTCCAAGAGAAATGATGAAAATATTTACTTATAGAAAATTAGAGGAGATAAAATATAGCAATCCTCTATTATTATTAAAAAATAATCGAGATAAATATTATATACAGAGACAATGATTATATATATATATATATATCCATAAGTCCCGTCTCTACATTTATTTTTAGTTGATTCAATATTCGTATTGTTATCTCCTTCTGTGTTGTGGAGACACGATCAACATAATCTTTATAGATTATGAATAAAATCATAATATTTATAGATCAAGCTTGTAGATATTTTCAATGCACCTAACCTTAAATTTATATTTTTCACTCTTATTTAAATGTAAACCACGTACACAAACCAAATACATAATTAATGACTTTAAAACTTAAATATAACATAAATTAAACTATCACTTGTAATTTATTCCATACACTTACAAATCCTACTCATCATATATCCACAGATAAGTTCAAACTTAAAAAACCCTTTATAAGAATGCATGAAACATTATAAAAGAAAAGATGGAAATTAAAGAGAAGAGGTGTGATTCAATGTTTGATGGGGGTGAGGAAGATTGAAGGAAAAAATGAATTGAGAAACAACGAAGTAGTTGTTGTAAATGGGAGAAAATTTAAATTACTATAAGCACCCCATTAAAATACTGAGTACACCCCATTCTATATTCTTTTTGTTGCATCCCTAAAGCAAAGTACTAGAGAACATTATTTTCACCCGTCAACTTAACTCAAGTCTCATACTCCACTTAAATCCAAAACTAATCCACATACATATCTTAAATACATAAATAAATATTCTAAAGCTTAAATATACATTAAATTTATTTGCATTAAATTTATTCACACAATTATATTAAAATAAAAAAATAATTCCATACATGAAAGCTCTATCTTCAAGATATGTGTATTATCCCAAAATCATATACTGAATATTTAGTTTAATTTTTTAATTTTTTAAACATATTTCTTATTAATTTTACTTTTAATTCAATTTAACAAATACGCCGACATTTTTTGGGACTATATCTCAAATTATTTTCTTTTTTATTTGTATACTTAATTATTATAATCACTTATTTCTTTTTATATGACCTTTTGATTTTTATTTCAGTATTAAGTTTCAATATTACTTTAAGTAACTTATAAAATCATTAAAAATAAACTTATATTACAATAAAATACAACTTATTTTTTAAAAAACATTTATCATTATAAAGTTTAATTATAAGATAAATTGTATATTTAAAATTTCTATTTCATTTTAAATTTCTATTTATATAATAATTTTCATATTTAAAATATTTATCTAATATAAATTTTAATTATATTAAATAAATATTTATTTATGTTTTACATTATACATATCAAAATACTAAGAAAATAATTTCATTCTATGCTCTTCGGTCATGTCCTATCACGAGGAGTTCTTTTTTTGAAAAATAAATTATATTTTTTTTAAATTAATAAAATTATATAATGGAGTGTTTTTTATGTTTTTTCAAAAATATTTCATCGACACTTTTTAATATTAAATTAATTTTCCTAATTTTTTAAAAAAATACTGTAGAATATATTATCATTCAGAATTACTACAAATATTTAAAGGTAGGAGGTGTTTACATTTTAAGAAATTTAGAAAATAAATGGTATAAGTTTTTTAGATAATCATGGTTATTTGAAGGATAATGTCAAAAATATAAAAAAAGGCGACAAAAAAATATTATGTTTATATGTATTTATTCAGTAATATATTAGTGTAAATATACGTGTTTTTAGTGTGTCCGTATTTTTATAAAAAAATATATAATTTAAAAAATATAAAAACTAAATATATTTGTGAAAAAAGAGTAAACTTAAATGGTTAATTTTTAGTTAAGAGATTATAAACTTATTGTTAGATAGAATTAAATAATTGTGTATTTGATCACATAATATAATTATTTTAATTTAATAAAAAATAAAATAGTTTTATAGAAAAATGGTATCAAAATTATTACAAAAAGTTTATATCCTTTACAGATAAAGAACAGAAATAATTTTATTGAAAAATGACAAAAAAAACTTAAAAAAAGGTTGTATATTTTCGTACAAATGTATAATTTAGTATTTGGGTAATTTCACTACTCCTTTCAATGGGAACTGTAGATGCATAAGGATTTCCATATTAGTTTTGGAAAGCATGTTTGACTTTTATTCATTCCCTTATGTTGAATTATTGAATGAAGATGTTTTGAGGGGAAAACATTAATCCTTTTTTTACCAAGAAAATGAATGCTTCGAAGATTTTTATTTGTAATTATTATTTTTATATATCATAAATTATATTTTTTCTCCAAATCTAAACTTTTTGTTATTAAAGGATATTGTTGTATTTTATTGAAATTTAAATTTGAGCATTATGAAATATTTTTATGTTAAGAACTTATAAAATGATGTTTTATTTTAATATTTAGTATTGTAAAATTATGATGTTATAATTTTAATTATAAATGTTATTTTATTAATATAGTTTCATTTCAGTTGAATTATAGAATTTAATAAGTATTAATTCAATGACTAATCTTATTTCAAAAACATTGGTTTCAATTAATATTTTACTGTTAATAAATTATTATTTTTTAAATATATATAAGTTTGTGTAAGGAAATCTAATAGATTAATGTATTGATTAAATACTATAGATGCATATGTTATTGAGATGATTTATGCTGTAGAAAGTTTATGTTTTATTCTCGTTGTATATAAAACTTTTGAATAAGTGAAATTAATTTATATTTTACTGTCAATAATAAATTATTATTTATATTTTATATATAGTTATAAATTTGTGTAGTAAAATATGATTGATTAATATAGTGATTAATATATATATATATATATATATATATATATATATATATTAAGTAAGTCATATTTATACTATAATTAATGTTACTAGCATATATGGTGAAGTTCAAGTTGACTTGGAAGGAGAAACTAGGTGTAATGTAGAAAATTTTTACATGTTTTTTTTCCATTTAATCATGTCCTTGGAATTTAATGAGTGGAGACTTTTACCTCTTGCGAGTACTATACCAGACCAAACTTGGTGAATTATGTCATTATTTTGACATTAGACTAAAAATATGACATAAAAAATGTATAGAGATATTGTTGGAATATTTCAAATTTATTTCCATCAGACTTTATGGCACTCAGTGTAAAATTGTTTAAAATAAGGTACGATGTTTCTTTTTTCTCGCATTTATGATGCGATGAGATTGGGTCATTTCGGTGTTCTGGGTAACCATCCTAGTCTTATGGGTAACCATCTTACTGTTCTAATTCTGTCCCATGTGTTCATTGTGGTGGTGAACATTTTTTTTTCTTTATCGTATTGGGATATTTGTGGGTCATTGACATATCTGTTCTATATCTCTATATTTTTATTAAAACTAGAATCATGATTATTTTTTAAGATTTTATCATGATAATGTATGAATTTTTCTATTAAATTTATTTATATTATAATTTTTATTTAATTTTAAATATGTTGTTTAGTTATTTAAATATAAGATTTGAAATATTGAATTTAATTTTTTTAGAAGTAAATGTTATAAAACATTTAGTATTGGAATTTAGACTTTAGAAACCATAAAAGTTATTGGGACTAATTATTTATTTATTTTAGTCTTTTAGGAGTGACAAAATTATTTAGTCATTAGTTTGTTTAAAATTTAAAGGATTAAATTATAGAAAATTTATAAAATGCTTGTAAAAAAGTTATTTGGATAAAATTTAGTTTGGATCATAGCTATTAGTAAGGTGTACTGTAGTATGTTTAGTAGATGTATTTTGTATGTGTTTTTTTTAGTAATTTTACTTAAATTAAATATTGTATTAATATACATATTCAGTGAATCTTAGTTTTTATTTAAAAGTTAACATAAATGGTTAAACATTAATTATTTATATTAAATATTGAATTGTTTAATTAAACAATTTAAGAAAATTATTTTTCATAATAATTTGTTAATATATATTATGAGTTTAAAGTTTTGGTTCAACTTTGACTTTATATTTGAATGTGTTGCTTTGTTATTATTTTCATTTCGTGTATTTTGGAGACTAATGTGAAATACGACTAAAATTTTATCAAATTTATGATTATAGGCTTTGTTAATATATGTTAGTGAATTATGAAAAAAAATATTGAATAGGATCTCACGAATTAGTATAATGCTATGAAAAGGTTGATGAATTCTTTCAATTTGTTCCCAAAATAAAAAACTTATCAATAAAAGTTATGATTATCCATGTGAGCGTTCACCTATTTATCTTTAGTATTATGAAGAGTTATACAATATAAATATGATACTGAGAAATATTAGGCATTTCAATCATGTCAAATAACAAAAAATTTTGAAGAAGGAAGAATCAATAATTATTTAAAAGGAATAATACATGACATTGGTGAATAAATTTTTAAAAGGATACATTTATACCATCTTAATTGGAGTAATAATTATATTCAATATATAATAACTTTACAAGATTATATACTATAGTAAAAGAAATTACATTGTTAAAGAATGAAAATTATATTAATTTTCTCTCAAATTTGCTGAAGTTACGTATAAATCTTTCGATTTGAGAAGTTATAATGGTGCATATCTTTTATTTATAACATATTCACATCCTTTATTCTCAGAAAAATTATAGGTTTATTCCTTTCTTTATTTTTATGTGTATAAATTACTTATGTATTTTTCTCAATAAACGTACAAAATAAGAATAATGCAAAAAGAAAGTAAGTGTGATTTTAAACACCAGTAAATTCTAATTATACTTTTACTATTTGAAATCTTAAATAACTAACTCTATCTTTAATTAAACTGGTAACAACACACAGCTTAACTTTTTTTATAATTTTATCCTGATATGCTAAATATGGTTTTATGTAAAATAGTGTGAGAGTTTAATTTCTGATAATTTGTTAGTATAAGCATTTTTGTTAAGACTATTTATTTATATTTTTATTATTTAATGATGTGTAATACTATATTATTGTAAAAGCACCCAAAAAAACCAGAAAATATTTGAGAAGATATTGGATGACTTTGAGTAACAAAATGATGATCCTTTAGCATGTGATGGTGTTGTTTGACAATCAAAATAGGTGGCTGGTTTGAACTCAATTAATTATTCAGTTCAAGATTTGACTTCATAGTGTCAGAGTCCTCTATCCTACAGTTTCATGTTATATAAGAAATGCTTTAGTCAATACACACTCTAATGAATATTTACTTGTGGTCACCGAAAGAAATAAAAAAAAAAGTATTCCCTTCATTTTAAAATCAATTTTATTACCATTATTTCAATATAATTTTATCATTTGGTTTATACTCTTAGAAACTATCATAATTTTATAAAATATTAGAAAATATAAGAATTTTATAAAACTTAAGATATAAGAAAATAATACTTGTACAAAAATATAAATTTCTTTACTAACTTTAATATTTCTTTTATATTCTCCGATCCTATCTCTATTATCTTTTATTATCACATCACTCACCATTTTGTTTCTATTTCTCGCCAATACTATTGGGGTATACATACACCTTGACTAGGTATAATTTTTCCTCTATTTTATTCTACGGTTTTGACAAAATTTATATGCTCAGGGCATCATGATTATGATATATAATATTTAAATTGCGATCACCACGTTTGGGATTATTCATTTAAATATTTGGTGCTTGAAGTAGGTGGCAGATAATTGACATAAATTAAAATAATCTCAATACTTGTGAAATAAGATTTGATTTTGTAGTTCCGGTCAAAATTAATTTATAGAAGCAAACATTTTTGCATATGGGAGTGTCTCTAGGTACGTAATTATTACGTCAAATACTTGTGGTCCAACTGTTGAAGGTGAGTTATATTAAATTTTTACTTGAGATGATAAAGAATGTAAGCTTTCATTTGTTTCAACATCTAATATTTTCTTTAAATTTATTTCAATTGGGTTATTGTGATAGAGGTTCTTGACTTACACTTAAATGTTCCTCACCATTAAAAAAAATATCAATAATATATATATGAATTTCATTGGTTATATTTAATAAAATAGATATATTTTTTCATTGTTCTAAAGAGCATAGAAAGAAAATATGAAATATGGAGAAAATTAAGAGATAAAGAGAAGAATGGATATATTTAAGGAAGTCCTAAATATATGAAAGTTTTCAAAGCCATGTTCCAACTCAAACTGCCTTATCCTTGCGAAGAGAGAAAAAAATGAGTCAAAAGTGTCATGTTGGCAAAAGCGGTCCCCAATGCAAGTAATTTTATGTCAGATACATGTATTCAGAGGTAAGAAGTGTAATGTCTCTGTCCAAGTGACGTTGAGTGTAAGTCAAGTAACATCAAACACAAAGCACGACTAAGAAATACCTTGTTAAAACAAGTCAAAACACAAGAATGGAGAGTTCAATTATGTTTTAAAACATTCTGAAATCTTTTTGCAAATCTTCGTAGATAGACGAATTGTATACTTGAAGACACACAATCATGTAGTTTTTCAAGAGATTGTGTCTAATGAGAAACATCAAACACAACTTCAAGCTTGACAAAACAGACTGTCATAAAACATTTTCCTAAACTTTTTTTTTTTAAATATAACATTCAAAGATCAATTACAGTTAAATAACATGTAATATAAAATGTTAGAGAAAATATTTACTTTGGATGTTTTATACTGGTTCGCTTCTAGAGACTAGACTACATTCAATTCTTAATCAACTAATTGAGTTTCATTAAGCATACTAATGCTGCAAAGATACAAGTGAGTATTATTTGGACCTCAAGCACTTTTGACTAAAACGAATATTATTTGGATTGCAGTAATTTTTGGCTAAACATAGAGTATTATTTGGATTGTAGTCACTCTCAGCTAAGATTGAATATTCTTTGGAACACACCCACTCCTCTAAACACAGAATGTTATTTAGACTAAAACCACTTCTAACTAAGATTGGGTATTATTTAGGAGCAACCACTCTTGGCTAAAACTGAATATTCTTTGGACAACAACCACTCATGAATAAAATCAAGTAGGTTTATAATAGAAAGTGATGTAAAAGATCACTAGCTCACTAAAAGAGATGTTAATCTTAGGACGAATACAAGGTTTGATTCACTCTTTTAGATTGTTCTTAAGTACAAAAGGTGTTCTTCCTCACAACCACAAATGCTAAAGAAATTTTATTACTTTATGCTTATTTTTATTAGAAGACTTTCATCAACATTTGTTCTTCATGGGGACATTCTATGAATAGAGCTTGAGAAGACTGAGTATTCTTTGAAACACATACACTCCTCTTTAAACACAATATTATTTGGACCGCAATCACTTTTGGCTAAAATGGAGTATTCTTTGGACAAAACCACTCTTGGCTAAAAGTAAGTATTTTTTGGGCAACAAGCACTTCTGGATAAAACCAATAAATTTATAAAAGAAAGTGATATAAAAGATGACTAGCTCACTAAAAGAGAGGTTACATCTTACTATAAATACAAGGTTTGTTTCACTCTTTTAGGTTGCTCTTAAACACAAATAATGTTCTTCCTAACAACCACAAAGGCTAAAGATAGTTTAAGATCATATGCTTATTTTTATTATAAGACTTTTGTCAACCTTCCTTCTTCATAGGGATTTTCTATGTATAGAGCTTGAGAAGACAAGAGTTGTTGCATATCCTTTGTAGTCGTTGTGAGCGTCTTTTCTACTATTATTATTATTTTTTTCTAAGCATCCTTTGAAGCTTCAAGATGTATTAAATGCTCTTAACTTAGCTTTGAATATGTGTAGCTTCCTTGGTAATACCTCTAACATGACAAAACTTTATAAACCAAGGCATGTGGTTTCTCTCCATCTTTTGAGTAAAGCGCATGACTTGACATAACTAATTGACTCTATAACAATGATATTTTCTAGATAAGTTGATTGTATGAAACAATTTTTAGCACATTACAAGATGTTGCAAGATCTTCTTGTGATAATGAAGAAGTTTGATGTGTATTATGAAATGGTTAAGACTCATGTTTATCAAACAAAATATACTTATTGTTTATTCAAGTAAAAGATTATTTAACTAAGTTTGTTCAAGCAAAGCTTGTCAAATGATGCATGTGCATAATACATGTGTCTGTCAGAAAAAGCACATTTTAAACAACGTTTGCATTTGTTAAGCCACACAACTTGCATCGGTTGGACTAGACTAGATACTTAACAATTGACATGATCTGATACACATAAAATTATATTTTACACTTAGTTATTTAAGCACACAATTAAATCAAATAAATGGTTTATTGAACTTGGATCTAATAGACGCCTAGTGCAAGACGAGCGACAATTAACTATAGCAACTAAAAATCCCATTTGACTTTATGGTATTGTGCGTGAGCCAATGGGCATTAGGTGTGAGCCATGGGTGTTAGGTGTAAGCTAGGTGGAGCCCAACACAAGTTATTTTTCATAAATTTCATATTTGACCTTCCTTTTACACTTCCATGGGCTTCCATCTTGCTTGGCTAAGTTCAAGTGCTTCTTATTCCATTGTTAAACAAGAAGTAATAGGGATTAATGGTATAACTATATAAGATCAACTAATATCTAATTTGTGAAAAGAAGACAAATATACAAAAAATTGAAGATTTAATTATGTATTAAAACTTTTTTGCAATTTTTCACAGTTATCATATGATGATGCATAGTCAGACGATAGTTTTAACTTGACAAACAATCTGTAAAGACCTTTTAAAACTTATTTTCAAACTTCTCTTTCTTAAGTTAATACAAATTTAATAACATGCAATCTTAACAAGATAAGAGAAAGAAGAATTCACTCCATATTTTTATATCGATTCATTGATAACGTATACTACATCCAATTTTAAATCAATTGATTGGATTTCATTATGCAAACTATTGCTGCAAGTTACAACCTGAGTATTCTTTCATAATGCAAACACTCTTGACTAACCTGTCAAGTATTCCTTCATATCGTAAGTAACATGTCGAGTATTGTTTGAGCACTTATTCATTCCTGACTAAAATCCATGTAATCTTTGAACACTTAGCCACTGCTAGTTAAAACCCGAGAGTATTCTTTAATAACGTAGTCACATCTAACTAACCCATCAAGTATTTTTTTTTTAAAGCAACCACTCTTGGCTAAAACAAATGTTTGTCTAGAATGTGATATAAAAGATCATAAGCGTTTGAAATAGTATTGTCTTACGTCGTATACAATGTTTTAAGTACTAACATAGTCTTGTAAAGATTTCTAGGGCTTAAAGGTGTTTATGCACTTTGCAATTCGTAACTCTTCTCAATAATGTTAATTTTCTTCATGAAGGATGTCTTTATATAAAGGTTGAAGAAAAGATTTGTTGAAAATCCTTTTCTGAAGATTAAGCAACTTCAAATCATTTGAAAGTCTTCCCCCTTTTTTATTTTTGATAAATTTGAATATAAAAGATGCATTAAATGTATTTCATGTATATATTAAATGTTATTCTCCTCTTGAAGTAACATCTTGATAGCTGATAATAGTTATCTGTCACTGATCACAGTGTCTCTACTTAAACTTGTGTAAAGCGCAAAACCGTACATATCAGAAAATCTTTTCCAAAGTATACAATGCACGCATCAGGGAGTTGATGTATATTTTTATGGATCATTTTGGCAGACGAAAGAAGCAGATATTTCCTACAATATAAAATAAGTATAAAGAACAGTAAAATATTACATTAGCTTTAATGTATGGGTATGTGAATAAAATATTACTTATTAGATAGATGAAAATGAGGTAAAATATTATATTGTCTTGTCAAACAAAACACTTACACCATTACATGATTTATGAATTTTTTTTTATAATCATATTTTATATTTTATTATTTAATAATATTTAATCAAGATGTTGAATTTTTTTTCTCTAAACAATTACTTAAAAAACAAGTCAAGAGGAAGACTGGGAAATTTAAAAATTAAAAATAATTTATTTTATTAATGTAAAATGATTAACAATAATGATGAAAACATTATCATTTATCTCAAGATATAACATGCGTTACTAACTAAACATCTCAAAAATTTAATTAAGCTAATAATACTTCAAAATGCTAACCATATCATTATCACATTTCCATCTAAAACTCCAACTTATATTCATTAATATGAGCTAACTCTTTTGATTATTCTCTGTCACTTTTATCACTAATAGACTTTGTTATCAAAATAAATTTCTTTATCACAATACACTTTTAGAGTGAAATAAAAAAAGTGATTTCTAAAATTCTTATAAAATAAAAACTATTATAACATATTTATAAATTTTTTATAATATTTGTAAGATTTCAGGCCTTACAATTGCATTAGGAATTGTGATGTAGCTATGAGTAAGTATATCTAACAAAACTATTCCATTTTTATTTATGGATGGTGAAACTATTGAGCAAATAATCAACACTATAAGTCCATTCTTTGTCTCTGAATTTTGTGCATGTGTAATTTGATTCTTCACAACAAAAGAATTTCTTTTACTTAAAATGTAAATTTGACTAACAGGATGAATAAATGTAGCATTAATACTTGGTAATTTGCTGTAATAATATTCTCTGTCACTTGCCCAACCCTAGGCACCCATTACCCTCTAGAGTGGGACTGGATCAACAATAGATGTGTTAAAATATATTGCCATTGACTAATGAGGCTAGTGATGTTCTGTATGTTCTTACTGTGTTTTAGAATGCATATTCACACCTATGTCTATCTCATCATGCCAATACTCAGGTCATAGAATTCTATGGCCAGTACGTAAAAATAAATAAATCACATTTCATCCTTAAATTTTTAAAATATAAATATATATTGTATAAACAAATTATTGTACTTAGAAGTATTAAAAACGTATATTTTATTACATAAAACAAATAATATAATTTTAATAAATATATTAATTTTTATTCAATTACTCTTCTGCTATGATTTATTAATAAAATTCTCTTTAAAAAAACTACACATAAATATACATGTACATAATATGTATATACTAGTTGAGATGCTTGACTATCTTATCTCAGAGAAATGTTCGAATTTAAAATAAATAAATAAACTTTTAGATTTTTTATATTTATTTTCATTGAATTGTATCATATTTAAATAAATAATCGTGGAGTCTATCATACTTTTGCAAATTTTAATTTGCTTATCTAATTTTATTAATATTTTTTTCATTAAATCTATTAAATATATTAGTAATTCATATATTATACTAATAAACTAATAGTTGATTTTAATATATATTTACACTGTAACACACAAATAAAATTACTAATCAACATTATAATATTTTATAATCATATATCACATTTTAAAAATATGAAATAAAATAATAATTTTAATTTATTTATAAAAATAATATAAAATAGTAATATATACACTACAAGAAAAAAACTATTTAGAGATAAATTTTTAGCTACCAAATGAAATGATTGCTGATTGTGACCAAAATAGTCACCAAATTATATTTTGGTTACTAAATAACTACAAAGTAAAAGTAATAATTGAATTTAGTGACTAATTAAGTCAAGATAATTGATATGTAACATTAACTACCAAGGTTAGTGACCTATACATGAGATTCTAAATTAGTCTCTAATTTAATTAGATACCAATTTAAGATCTAATGGTATAGGTCACTAAAATCTTAGTAGCTAATGTTAGATACTAATTATCTTAACTTGATTGGTCACTAAACTCAATTATTATTTCTATTTTGTAATTATTTAGCAACTAAAATTTAATTTAGTGACTATTTTAGTCATAATTAACAACCATTTTATTTGGTAGCTAAAAAATTAGTGTTTAAATAGTTTTTTTTCTTATAGTAATATATATGTAACATAAAATTTTGTACTCCTCTTTTGTAGCATTTACCAAAGCATTTACCAAAGACCAACTAAGTTCATGACTGTGAATGCAATTAATTTTACCTTAAGGTGCATACAATTCACAATGCTTGACTTGATTTCTTTTAAAAGTCATGTGATTTTAATGCCGACCATAAATTTTCAATTGGGACAGTCTAGCACGCATGTACCTTAATTGTAGGGTACCCGTCATGGAACTTGTTCTCCTTCTACCTTATGAGGGATTTGACCTAATCCTTCCACATGGCTTCCTGCGATTCTTCCACCTTTCTTATTGAGAAATTTAAGGAACAACGGAGTTAATTAGATTGACTTCAAGCTGCAGATTCTGAATTCAACTCACCACTGGCTCTGTCACGTATATATTTTAATGTGGTTTCATACATCTATGACAACTTCAGCAGTTGTTATTTAAAAGAAAAAAACTAATTCAGTATTGCCTTAACAATCTTGACCAGCAGAATGGTCATGGCAATGACCAGTATAAATATATGTTCGAGAAAAAAAAAATATGTATAACATTCATTTTGTAAGAAGCTATTTCAATATCTCCTTTGCTTCCTGTAATAGCAACAATTCTCTTATTTTAAATCTTCTAGTGCATGCACACAAACTCATACATGCATGTATTTTAAAGATTTAAAGATTTTATAGAATGAGATTAAATGTTAGAATCTTATGTTTTTTTAATTTCTTAATTTTAATGATGACTTAGATTTGTTGCTTAGTATAATATTTATGTTATATAGTCAAACGAATCAAATGTGAAACTTCATCTTAGTATTTCTCCATAGGTTTTCTAATGGTATTATGAGGAGCAATAATATAGTTCTTTGTATGTTGCTTCCATTAGGGGCTTCATTCTCCATAGATTTTCTAATTTATGAGGAGCAAATAATATAGTTCTTTGTATGTTGCTTCCATTAGGGACATCATGATAAAGGGTAGAGTTATTTTTTTATTAAGTTTATTATTTAATGTAATATTTGTATTATATTGAAATTATAAAAGTTTTTAATCCCTGTTTATATAAATTTTTTCAATAGGTGATTGTTAGAGCAATGGTAACTTGATTCTTTCCCTATAGAGAACTAAACGTTCATACTTCATCTAATATTTAAATAATAAAATTATAATGTACATATACTTGTATTATTATAAGATTTAATCATCTATATAATAACACAAAATTGAATTAAATGAATGCATTCTAAATTAAATACACTTTATGATAATTGAATAAATATATTTAACAATATAACTCTCATTTAATCTAAATAACTCAATTTTAATAACTCAATCCAAGCATGTAAGAATTTATTAATTATACTTATAATTTTTTTCTTTTTTATCTGCAGCAAAGCTTGACAACCATTATAAGAAACGATATAGTTCTGATTTTCTTAAAGTTAACTTTAATATTCAATTTCAATAAGAATATATAATATGTATCGCACCTACATGTTTTATGTTTGGTTTAGTTTAAGAAGAAAATGAAAAAGAAAAAATAAATAAAGTTATTACTTGTTTATCCTCTTTTAATTACACATAAAATGAAAGAAAACATAAATATTTTTTTTCTCTTTTTCATTGTAAACATGAAGTATGAATATTATGCAACCAAACAAGAAAAGGAGTTGATTTTTTCTCTCTTCTCTCCTTAGTTAGAGAATTCAATTAGAATATTATATGACAATAAAATCTTAATCAAATTCATTTAGAAAATTGATGTCACGTTCAACTTAAAAAGCTTAAGACAATAAATCTGTAAGTTTTTTCATTTTATAATATTACTCAATTTTTTTACTTTTATTATGTGTAACTTAAAACTTACATTTAAATTTTTAATATAAATTATCTCATCTCTGTTATGCAACCAAACAATACATGCACGTAGCAATAAGAGAAGACTCTATGAATGCCCTAAGAAGTGAGAGCACTGCATTATCACACTATTGATTAAGGGTTAAGACTTGTTTTAAATAGAAAAAAAAAAATGTTCTCCAAACCACGATTCTGTGTCTCTCTACGTGAGTTCATCCCCTTCTTCCTTGAAACATCCTCTGATTCCGTTCTATTCAATGGTCCACATAAGTGTGTTAGTGTGTTTTCTTTACATAATGCAGTTCCAGTTGGTGGAACTAATTTGCAGGGCCACTTATCTGGCATGTCATGTAATCAAGATTCTACCTTCCATACCAAGCTCACATGCATGCACTAACATTCATTTTCAAATTATTCTTTCCTTTTCTTTTAAATTTTGTAGCCAATAAGTGCCAATAACTCACTATTACTTAACACTCAATACTATATATCACTTCATACAAAAAGTTTAATATAAAAATTTCACTAAAATATATCTCAATTAACATGAGTTTAGTGTTGAAAATTTTGTTCCGTTGAAGGTAATTTATGTTAGAAGAAACATAATAAGGAACCTCCCTGTGTAATGCAGCCATATTGAAAGTGATGTACCAAGACATGCAGAATCACATCGAGTGGTTAGATTAATAAAAAGATTTGTGAATTTCAATACAAAATTACGTGTTTCGATATATAAACTGAAAAAAATAAAATTTTGTTGATTTTAAAATAAAAATATTTTTGAACTTTGTAATTTCAATACTTAGTTTCCATTAACCCATGGTTATGGCATTGGCAGCTTGTTAGATCTTATAATTTTTAATTTCGTTTGAGTAAAATACATTTTTATAATTTTTCTTATTTAGTGATTATTTTATGAGTTTTTTTTTATAAAAAATAAAAAATATATAAATGAGAAATTATAGTAGTAATACTTATTTTTTTGTCACTATGTTTCTTCTGTGTCTCTGATGCTAGGAATCCAAGAACAACGTTTATCGTTTTCTTTATTGTTTCCGTCTTATGTGTATGTTATTTGAGAGGGTAAGATACATTTAATGGAGTCCTAATTTGTTTGAAGTATGGATTGATTCAATTTAACGTAGATTAAAAATACTTTAATAAAAATTAAATATGAAACACTAGAAACTTTTATTGAATTTCAACTTTGAAATTCAATTTTAAAAGCATGCTCACTTCTTTTAATCTACATGTTCGAGTAATTCTTTAATGAAATTTCAGTGGCATGCGAGCTTATTTGTGAAATTAACATGTTACGGTTATATGATCTTATTTTTTTATTACAACTTAAGTTTTAAATCAGCTTGAAATTTTATTATTTCGTTTTCTTGTTTAAAAATAGTTTTATACTTTTTTTTATTAAATAGTAAGTTTTAATAAATAATACGCAAAAGAGAGAAATATAGAATTAAAGTGTCCATGTCAAATTCGTAAAGTAAAACACGACAAGAGCACTACGAATGATTATAACAATCAGAATAAATTTTTTAATGAGTAAAAGACATTAATGTATTGACTAGACAAACGTTGTATTTAAAGATGTTGTCATGTTTTAAATATGCATAATGATATGATTAATGTATTTGTTTTGGTTTGCATATGATAATCTATGTTTTGGAGAACCTTCAATGCATAAAGTCATTATTTTGAAGAATATTGTAAATATTTTATAATTTTGAAAGAGAATAACATAAAATGATATCATGTTTTAAGGGAAGCTTTTCGTACGAAGAAAGTCGATGAAGAGGATATTAGAAAGGAAGTTGAAATAAAACTTCAATTATTTTAGACAAAAAATATCTTTCATATTTTCTACGACATTGTTATCGGATTAGAGACAATAGAATAAGAACAACTTAATGATTTTTACCAATTTAGTTATAGAGAAAAAAAAAGAACATTACTTTTAAGAAAGAAAATCAAATACCATAATAATTATTTATCTTATTAAATTTAGATCCCGAACTTGACTATAAAAAATGTAGGATTTTTACTTTTCTTTTTGTTGAGTGATACTTCAATCCTTTATTTTGTTTTTTATGCTTTATTCTTACATTAATCGATACAACTATATATGGGTTTAGATACTCCTCTCTTTATCTACATATATATATACTTTCCTTTAACTGATAAAAAAAAATCTCAACTAACTATCTTAAACAGCCAATTTTTTATATTAAATACTTTTATCTATTTAATTTATTTTCATTTACTTTATCTTTAAATTAACTTATAATAATTTATTTCAGAGAGAAATCTCATTATAGTGAGAAACAATCTTATGTAATAATTTTAATTAGTTATTATAAATTTAAAATAAAATTAATATATTTATTATAAATTTAATTATAATAATATAATGAATAGATGATTATATTTTAAAATGTTTATTTATAATTAATTTTAATTATTTAAAAGTATCTATCCAGGGTAGGATAAATATTATTCAATAATTTTGAATGATATACAAGACAGGCGAGATCCCCCGCTACATTTTTTTATTCATAATTTTGAATAATGAAATGAGATATGCAGAATGAGACCGCTATTGGATTAACTAATAATAAATAACAAATATTAGTAATAACTTTTCTTGGTTAAAAAAGTCATCACCTTTGACTTTCTCCACTCTTGTTAGAAAAGTGATGAAGTGAAATATTTATAATTTAAATAAATTATTTTGATAATATATATATATATATATATATATATATATATATATATATATATATATATATATATATATATATATATATATATATATATAACATTTCCAATCTCTTTGGTCTCCTCTTCCTAAATTTTAACTCTTTTTAATTATTTTTTCTGTAAATTATTCTTATACAGAATAAAGTGTTTAGAGTCTGCTTCAATAGTTTATAAGTACAATTTTTTTATCTATTAATAAAATTGTGTCAGAGCTTGTAATTTATTACATTTAATAAATTTTATGTAAATTTTATCAAATAATAAAACCTAATTAAAAAGAAATTTAATTATAAATAACTTCTTCGTGATCATTAAATAAATTATAAACATTCGTATTTGATATGTCCCAATGTGTGCCTTAAATCTTAATTTATATTATGGCTTCATAATTAATTATATTAGTAGAATTCAAGGATACCAAGGTTGATGTAGTGTTAATATGAAATAGATAAAATTGGTAAGAAAAAAACATAATTATATTAAAATCAAATTTAAATTCGACGTATACTATAACCCTAATAGTAAATTTAGCTATTTAAATAATTATGTTATAAGAATAAAATATCTACAAACTCTCTAATGACTAGTTTTTTTACAAGAATTTGAACTTGCTTTTTTTAAGTAGAGCCTTCCTTTTAGCCACTTTATTTTTTCATTTATAAAGCTTAAACTTAAAAAACTTACTTAAACCAGATCCAATGTCACTTAAATCAACATATTTTTCATTGGTACAATAAATTTAGCTATAGTTCAAAGAACAAGATAAAATAAACTTATAATCCATAAAAAATATGGAAGATAAAAAAAAAAAGTCCTGATTTCTTTTAGAGATAAAGTCTTCAAAAACTTTCAAGAAATATATGTTTTATTTGTATTTTATGTGCAACTTCAAATTCTCATATCAATGAAGAACTCTACGAAAGAAATCTAAAAAGAGGCACTGGAATGGATTTGGTTGACCAATATTGTATGTTAACAATGGAAGCAAATTACCTAAAATGAGCTTTGAACTGTGCAAAAATATCTAGCAAGATGATTTCAGGTATAGGCACAACCATGCCTAACTTCACTCATAATCAAGCCAAAATTTGGCATGGCTATCCTATGAAAATACCCAAATTCTTCAAAAACATGGACTTTTGCTACATAGGGCTGAATTTTCAGAAGTTGAAAAACATATATTTAATTACTACAGTATTCTGAAGAATGCATATCTTTTTACTATCTTTTGCATAAATGATATCCCATGTCAATCTTAAGATAAAATAAATAAAAAAAATTAGTGAAAAGTAATGCAAGTAACGCAATTTGAAATTTCAGATAAAAATGCCTGCGCTTCATGATCTCCATCACAAAAACAACCTTTATCTTTCTATAACTTTTTAATCTGAATCTGGTATAAATTTGAAATTCAGAATAAAGATATAACAATGTTATAAACCAAAATGTGATAATAAAGTATTATTATAATAAAGATCTATTTACGATTTTATAGTTTAGTTAGTTAATTTAACCCAATTACATATACATACAATATGACTTTTGCTTTATACACCCCATGATTACTATCTACACCCTCGTACTAATAGCAAAAAGATTAAAAAATCCTCTTTGAATCACCGCATGCCGTCTCTTCTCTGCTGCTACACCTCTAGCTGCACCTCTGTTTTCCATTATGTTTTGATAGGAAAAAGAAGAAGAAAACAAACATTACTAAAAAGTTGGGTTTAATGGAAAACTTGTCCTATAAAGTATTTCATATATGTTACAAAGCTTGTTTTAAAAATCTTATTATGAAAAATTTATTCTGAAAATATTTCATACGTTATGTCATCGAATACTTTTAGAAAATTTATTTCAAAAAACTCGTTTGAGAATGCATCTCATGTATTCTGAGATCTTGTTTTCGAAATTCTATTATGAAGAAATTATGTTATGAAAATTTCAAAAAGCTTGTTTAGAAAATTTTTCAGAAGTAATCATCTGGAAGTCACCATTACATATGATAGAATATGGATATAATAGTAATTTTAGAATTCATGATGGTGTAATTAGTAATTATGGTGGTGCAATAATTGTGAGAAAGGCAATAAAGTCTATCGGCCTCGTAAGTATTGGAGAATTGGGCTATCTTCTAATTTTGTCAGTGGCAGGTTTTAGGTCTATAAGAGGTTTGGGCTGATTATGGACTGCTTCTTCCTAAACCTCGTATCTTTCTGTACCTCCATAGTAAATGTGAAATGATCATTTTGTCTTTAAAATCTTCACTCCATTGTAAAGTATGTATTTTTTTATAAAATGGCTTATAGATTTTATAATCCATAAATCTTAAATTTTTTAGAAATGGCTTACAGATTATAGAATCCATAAGTGGAGAAATACTTTCGGTAAGTTAAAAAAAAAGTTAAGACTTATGAATTATAGAATCTGTAAGCATGTATTTTTTAAGAAATGTCTTATAGATTATATAATTTGTAAGTCATTTTTTGACTTACAAATTATATAATTCTTAAACATTTTTAAAAAAGTTACTGTTTACGGATTTTAAAATCCGTAAATTTTTTAAATTATTTTATGGATTATATAATCCGTAATTTATATTTTATAAAAATTAGTGTTTATAAATTTTACGTTCTCTATTATGAATTGTATAATCCGTAAGTCACGGAAGATTGTATATTTTATAGAAAACTGAAAATAGAGATTTTCAGATAGTTCAATGATGACAAATCTTCATCGTACCGTCTTTGTCAATCCAAAACTTTCTCCACGACAGCCCCTCCAACACCACCAACGTTTTTCAACCGCTGCCTTCCACTGCTGCAACTTTCAACCTCCACGCATAATTACAATTTTCGAAAACCTTCACCACTGCCTCCATAACCTATTTTTCTTATACCGAAGACAACTCTGTCTTTTTCACATGTCTGAAATTGGAATTTTAAAATTTATGGAGGTGCAGCAAGAAAGAGTCCTAATTATGTTTTCGTTCTACCTTTTGTTTATGGACTTCTCTAAGCTCACTCCAGCTAAGAAGAAAAAAAAAGAATAAAGGTAAAAATAGTTAAAAATAAAAATAAAAATTGCTGTCTCAACTGAGTGTTGTTTAGCTGAAATTAATCTTTTATCAAATTATATGAAGGCCTTAAAGTTTTAATATGCAATCATTGCCAACGTGATTTATTGAAATATGTAAGTTATGTGTAACTTCTTCCTGAATATTTTTAAGAAAAGAAAATTAAAAGAAAAATTAAAATTAAACTAAAATTGACTTATGCATAAGTAGTATAAAAAAATAAAATTTTGTTTTAACTTATTAATGATTTAATTTTAGTTTATTATGTACAAACAGAAAAAAAAAACTACTAAACAATACTTCTTTCTTAAAAAGATTTCAATATTTGAACAAATTAATTACTAGAAAAAAGAATACTTTATACAGAGGAATGATTTAAAAGGAGTGTCAATGTCTTGTCATTATGATGCGAGGTGTGAATTGATGCACTGCTTTAAAAAATAATAGATAAATAAAACAAAATGGAAAAAAGTTACACGTGCTTCTTTAAGCCCTCCCTTGATTAAGTTAAAACTTAGAAAAACAGATGAGAAATAAGTTATGTTTGGTAGGAAGAAAAAAAAAAAATAGAGTGAATAAAAATAAGAAAGATAAATGAAGATGAGTGAGAAATAAAGTAAAATAAAAGTGTTCAATTTAACAGGTAAATCAAAGTAGATAATAATAACATAGAAATAACCAAATGAATTTCACATTTTTGTTTTTTTCTTTTCATCATTCTACCTAACATTTTCACAATCTTATATTTCACGTATTTTTTTTCCCTTATCTTTTTCTTTTTTTTACTAAACGAAGGAGTAAATGTTATCAAAAGTAGATTTTGTCTCTTCTAATTAAATTTTCTCCACACTCCCGAAAACATACTTAAAGAACCAAACTAACTACTAAAATATGTTGAACCTTATTATTATTTTCAAATTGATTATTATAAAAGTTAAATATCTTTAATTATAGTTTAATGGAATTATTAAATTTTTTATATCATAATATTTTTTTTAATTTTCGTGTATTATTTATTATATTAATAAGATAATTTGAAACATAACTTTTAAAACAACTATATATATATAAGAGTTAATCATATTTATTTTTCACCAAATACATTTCTAACAAATGGTTTCTTTTTGAAAAAAACATTAAACTTTTTCTTTCATAAATTTAAATTAGACGAGTTCCCTAATTAATCTATACAAGAGATGTTAACATTACCTTTAACATAAAATATTAAGATAATAAATTTATAAAATATTTATATATCATCTATCTTATTTAATTTCATTTAATATGGATTCTTAACTTCATATTTAAATTTCTCAAGAGAAATATTTTTTTACAACTAAAGTTATAATACAGTCTAATTAAAATCATTAAACATAAGTAGTAACTTAATTAGTTAATTAAAAGAATTCATGTATACATTAACATTATTTTGGCCCACCTTAGTCTCTTTTGTCACCTTTTGTCGGCTATCTCACTGTTTTCCCAAAAGAAATTAAATAAAAAAACATTAAAAAAACAACTTCCATCATTTCTTCTCTTTATGTTTTGGAATTATGATTGTCCTCTTTGTAGTAATGTCATCTCCATGGATTAGAAACGAACACAATCATAGCACATAAAGCAATGTTGTAGCAGAGATAAGGACACAGTTATTAGTATTCTTGACCAAAGAATAACACATCACTTCTTTTTTTCTTCCCCAACTTATTTTAGTAACACCTTTATACCCTTGACTCCTTTCAAGATCAAGGCATGATTCAAATTTTTTACTTTTAATAAAACTTTACCATGCAAGTTATTTTTCTCAATTCTATTTTATCTTTTTAAGTTATTAATTTAAATGACATATATTGAAAAACTGTCCTTTAACTAAAGCCAAAATATTAGATATTAAAGTTCTTCATTGATATGACTAAAACCCTAAACAGAGGTTAAATTATCAAGACTCTGAATGTTTATCCTAATATGTGATTATTAATAGTCAAACTAAATTATAATTTAGTTAACCAACTTGAATTATTGGAATGACTTATTAAACACATCCAAATTAAATTATATCAATAAAGAAAAGTTTAAGACTCAATTATTAACATATGGCATTTTTCATAGTGATAACTGGTCACTTATTTTCTTCTAACTAATTAAGTACATAAGCTATAAATTTGTCTTGCTCTACAATAAGTCATTCGTATCTAAGGTGAGGAAATGGCCATCAGTTAGGGGTTAATTACAATTAGGGTTTTAAGGTTTTGTAAGTTCTCATATTTTTGTCATTATTACCCTAATAATTTTAAATGGGATACCTAGATTTAAAATTTTTGTATTCCTTTTCTTGGGGGCTGATTGGGTACTTTTGTTACCGTGAGTCCAATAAACTTAATTAAAATATTTAATTCACTAATGAAAACTGTTAAAAATGTGAAAAATTAATTGAGAAAGATAGTGAAAAATCAATTACACAATTTCCATGAATAAAAAATTATATAATAACTTATATGGAAAGAAATGTATTTGGTAACATTAATAACGGATTTATCATTTAACTATGCTCAGTGTGTATATATATGTTAATGTATTAAGAGTAATAATATTTTAAGATTTATATACTTATAAAACAGTGTGAATTAAATTAAATGTCCAGATTATTCAAAACAATTAACTAAATTATATATTCATTGTTATTAAAATAGTCAAATTTAATACTTTTAACAAATTTTGACTATGACATTCTTTTAATAATCTAAATATAACATTAGAAAATAAATTTAAAATTAACTTAACTTTATAAAGCTAACTTGTAAAATAAAATAGATCTGTAGTCAAAATAAGATCTCTAAATATTATATTTTGTTGTTTTTATTTATATAATGCGAGACTTTATAGTTTTCCACTATTTCAAACAACTAAATAGTTTATTTTTACTATACGAATCAAAATCGCATATGTAATTTTTAATGTCAAAACTTACATAAAAACTCAGAATAAACTTTTAAAATATAAACATTAAAATCAAATTCAAAAAAATATATAACATTAAAATTATATTATCCATAACAAGCAATGAGCAAGGTTTAGTATAATTGAAGGAATAGTGCTTAGTGCAGAATGAAATGGGTGAGTCATTAAAAGTTGAAAACAACCATCATGTTTAGCACAGACCAATGGTCCAAGTGGACCCCAACTTTAAATTAGAATAATATATTATTCGAAAGAAACTTGTATCAGTACATAACTCTCATATATTTATCTAAAATAAAATGTGGATAAAAATTAATAAATCAGATAAATTATATTTTACATTATCATGGCTTAAATACAATTTCTTTTAATTATTGAAAATTTAATTCGAAAATTTATTTTATCTTATCCTTTTAGTATAAATTCATTCGAAAATTTAAGTCGTCATACCAAATTTTTGTCTGCAAAATAAATATTGAGAATTACATTTAGATACATCGTTAAGCTGTAAAGAAAATTATTTAGCTATATTAATAGCATGCAAATCACGGTTTAGCACATTTTAATTAGCTGCTTAGCCAGGTTTTGACTTGCCATCTCATTGTTGATATCCTGGTTTACAATTAATGGATAACATCAGCACACAGTTTTTACTTTTGAAATCACCATTGAATTGAAACTTGAATGTGGTTTATAACTTTGAAAAGCAAATGGTGTAACTGCTGAAAACATGCATGCAGGGAAGTTTATTGAAGAAGATATCTCAGACAATTAGTTTAAGGAAAACATGGTGAATTCAGGCAAACTGAAACCTATACTTAAGCATAAAAGAAATAAAGTTGAACATATTTTTCCGATAAGAGATAATTGAATAAAAAATACTGAAAATTAAGAATATAGTCCTTGATTCTGGCCCAAAATGAAAAGTACTTGATTAGAGAAAAAGAAAGTTTGACTATTTGAACCGCCAATAAGAGTCTATATTTTTTGAAAAGTTGAAACACACCACAGTACATTCTCATTATTCCACAAAAAAAAGAATGGACAAATGTTAAGACCTTTTTTTGATTTATAAAATAGTTGTTTTAAGAATTATGTTAACAATAACTTTGACAAAGTTAAATTAGTTTCTAGATTACAATTCATAAAGGTTAAATTAATTTCAAAATGAATTTGATATATATAAAAATACAGAATTGGAAACATGAATCCAATTTTAGGGTAAGGGATAAAAGAAATAGAGAGAAGATAAAATAATGATAATAATAATAATAATAAATATTATATAAGTGATATATACAATAGAAAATGTAAAAAGAAAAAAAAGGTGTAAATGAAAGTGAAGTATAAGATGATGATAATAAAGTGTTTGTTCATAAGTATCCTAACAAAAATAGCTCTCATTATAGTGATTATGAAAAAAAAAAAAAAAAAAAAAAAAAAAGAAAAAAGATAAAATAATGATAATAATAATAATAATAAATATTATATAAGTGATATATACAATAGAAAATGTAAAAAGAAAA